>MDTE01064063.1_pt1 | contig 42256 bp, 32 predicted proteins | sample 811231 | NCBI WGS metagenome assembly MDTE01 (sample SAMN05326651, study PRJNA326480) | marine metagenome | isolation source: seawater | place: Indian Ocean: Red Sea | collected 2010
AAGTGTGGGAGGCGTTCGGTTGGAGATGCGTCGGTGGTGATGTGACCGATTGATACTGCCGGCGCAAGTCTCCGATGCATACATCGGCAGGGTGGAGACATCTCGAACAGTCTTTCCGGAAGGGAAACTTAGCCTCTCTTACCCAGTTTGGCTGTCATTGGCGCCAGGTAGCGACGCGAGCCTGGTCGTGGTGCTTGGGATGCCAGACAGCTACGCTATCGTGCTAATTGTCTGCTGTCTCATCTGCAGAATGAGACGAGACCATTTCTTTTCGACAGCTTCAGACGACCGGGGCCGCTGGGGTACTGCTGTCATTGGCAGTCAAAATCAACCCAGGGGTGAGCCGGTTACTGGTGTGCGTCTACTTGTTGCCAGCGTTGACGCAAGTGCCTGGCAGCGGTTTCCGGTGGTACCGTGTTCACGAAGCTGTTGGTGGCCCATTCATAGCCACCTGTGGTCACCAGCCTTGGAAAGATTTCCAGGTGCCAATGGAAATAAGCTTGCTGGGGGCTGTCAAAGGGAGCTGTGTGCAGGAAGTAGTTGTAAGGCGGACACCGCAATTCTCTGTCAAAGGAGCGGATTAATCGTTGCAGAATTCGCGACGCGCGTTCCAGTAGCGAAGTTGTACTCGCCTCGAATCTTGGCAGGTGAGTGATAGGAAACAACCACACTTCGTAAGGGAATCTGCTGGCCGCGGGGCAAAATGCGACCAGGTCCTTGTCTTTCATGACGACACGCTGGTTGCCCGCAATTTCCGATTCGATCATTGAACAATACAGACAAGTTTTGTTGCGGTGGTGATGTTCTGCCGCAGATCTCAGTTCGGTACTCAACGCGGATGGTACAAAGCGACTGGCCAGTAACTGGCTGTGCGAGTGTTCGACCGAAGCACCAGATCCGCGGCGAGAATTCTTGAAGATTTGCGCGTACGCCCATTGCTTTTGCTGCCGGATAGCGAGAAGTCGTTCGCGATAGGCCAACCAGGTCCAGGCAGCTTCGTCACTGGATAGTTCACCAAAACTATCAATATGCCGACGCGATTCCACAAATACTTCGTGAATTCCCTCGTGGTCTCCAGTCGTCGCAGTTTGACTATTTAGGCTTGTTGTGGCTGTCGACAATGCCGGGAATTTGTTAGCGATTACGCGCACTCGCCAATTGCGTAAATAGGCTTCCTGGGTACCGGGTGGATACCAGCAGATCGGGTTCGAGGTTAATTCTTCATGTCCGGCACAGAAGGGACAGGTCTTGTTTTCAGACATCGGTTCCTGGCCATCATATGCTGCCGGGCGATTGTGCCGGTCGGGAGCGAGGATCACTCGGTGGCCACTGATTGGATCTTGACGTACCTCGGACATAGAACTACTCGGTCGGAATTCACGAATCGTGACGGTGCTTGGAAAGAAGTTGCTCGTAGAGCCGTTCGTAAGCAGAAGCACTGCGTTCCCAGGACCAATCTTGTGCCATGCCGGTTTCCACGAGTTGACGCCAGGTACCCGGTTGGTGTTGGTAGATCTGTGACGCACGATCGAGGGTTTCTTCAAGTGCTGCAGTAGTGGCGGCGCGGAAAGAGAATCCATTGGCGCGTTCGGTTGCCAACGTTTCGGCAGTCGCATTGACGACCGTGTCCGCGAGGCCACCAGTTTGGCGAACAAGGGGAACGGTACCATAGCGCAGGCTATAAAGCTGATTCAGGCCGCACGGTTCAAAATGACTTGGCATCAGGAACAGGTCAGAACCGGCCTCGATCTGATGAGCAGACGCTTCGGAAAATTCCAGGCGGACCGCGACTTTCTGTGGGTGGTTTCTACCAAGGTCTTCTAATTTCCGTTGGAAGTGCGGGTCACCAGTCCCCAGGATCACCCACTGTACTTCCTGCGTTCTTGCCCAGTGTTCAATTACCGGCGTCAGTATGTCCCAGCCTTTTTGCGTGGTGAGGCGACCAATAATGCCAATCATCAGCGTTCTTGGCGCACGCGGCAGGCCAACCGCTTTCTGCAACGCAGCTTTTCCCTGCTTCTTGCCGTCTTGCCAGTTGCCCGAATCGTAATTACAGAATAGATGCGGGTCGACCTTGGGATTCCAGACGCGCTGGTCGATCCCATTGAGGATGCCCTGCAATACCTGGCCCCTTTCACGCAGTAGTCCGTCAAGGCCGCAGCCTAATTCAGGTGTTTGTATTTCCAAGGCGTAGGTAGGGCTGACGGTGTTCAGCCCATCTGCAAATACAATGCCGGTTTTAAGGAGATTCAACTTTCCGTAGTATTCCATTTGCCGCCAATTAAAGAACTGCCAGTCGAGTCCTGTCACCGGCATATCGTGCTGGCTAAATAGTCCCTGGTATGCAAGGTTGTGGATTGTGAAAAGTGACGCAAGCGATTGAAAACGGGAGTCGCTGTTCAGTTCCAGTTTCAGAAATGCTGGAATCAAGCCTGTTTGCCAGTCGTTACAGTGCACGATGTCAATGCTGTCGGGAAGTTGGCTGAGTATTTGCAGTACGGCACGGCTGAAGAACGTGAATCGTTCACAATTATCGGGATAATCCTGGAGCTCATCCCGATACAGGTCTTGGCGGTCAAAATACGGTGGGTAATCAACTAGCAGAAGCGTTACGTTGCTGTCTGGCAGGCTACTACGAAGAACTCGCGCATGCAGAGTTTGGCTTTTGATTGGTATCGATAACTGCAAGTCGGTTTTCCGAATTTGTCGATGGCATTGCAAAGCGGACCGAAATGCAGGCATGACGACGGTGACTTCGTGTCCGAGTTGTTCCAGAGCTACCGGTAAAGCAGCACATACGTCAGCCAGCCCGCCAGTTTTTGCGAACGGCGCTACTTCACTACTTGCCAGAAGAATTTTCAAGGCAGGCCTTCTCATTTGTTCTGATGGGGTTTCCAGATAACCAGGTTTGAGGTCCATTGCACGCCAAATCGAGGTGTCTGAACAGAGGTCTTGCCCCAGTTCGTAAAAGAGCGTGTGAGCACTCTATGAGTCCGTTTGCTGTGGTTGCTTGTCAAAAATCCGTTTGTGCCCGAAAATAACAACCCATGGTGAACCGTTGTACTACTTTGCGCAAAGGCGACGTGTGATGCTCAGGATTTATTTGTTGCATTCACTTCTTGTTGGCTACTCGGTGTTTTGTACGGCAGGCGTGCTGGTTGCCGGAGACTGGCCGCAATGGCGTGGGCCGCTTCGCGATGGAGTTTCGGACGACAAACAACTTCTGCACGAATGGCCCGATGGCGGACCGCGAATTGCCTGGCAAACCAACCTTGCGGGAGTTGGTTATTCGTCCCTGGTCGTCAAGGACGGTCGTGTTATCACACAAGGTGATCTGAATGGAATCGAGCACGTCATTGCGTTTGATGAAACGGATGGCAAGGTTCTGTGGGCAGTCCAGCCGGACCCTGTCGCACAATGGCTTGCCAGTCGTGTTGCCAGTGAATTTGCGCAACTGGATCGCAATCAGGATGGCACGATAAGCGAAGACGAAGCCCTGGCTCGTCTGGGATGGAATTTCAACAAGTATGATCGTGCGCAGTCCAAGCCTTCACTAGGCACAGACGAACTCGTGAAAGCGCGAGTTGAGCGCCTATTCAAAGCGCTGGACAAGAGTCGGGATGGGGTCCTCCAGTGGAGTGAAGCTGGTGCTCTGTTGCGTGACTATTTTCAGCGTGTTGACGCTGTGGCGAAAGACGTTGATGTCAAGCTGATGGCGTCTCGACGAGGCGAAGCGTTGTTGGCGGAACTCGACACTGACAAAGACGGAAAAGTATCCCGTGAAGAGGCTCGCGCATCCGTCCTCGAACGCCCGTTTGGTGCGGTGGACCAGCGAGACTCTGAGACCAAGTCTGCCGATGGCCAATTAACGTTTCTCGAAATCAAAGAGTATTTCGAGAAACGCGAAGCCGGCAAGGATGGCGAGATAACTGCAGCTGAACTGGCAGCGTACTATGCGCAAAATCATCCTCGTGGAGATGGGATGCTTGGTCTTGAAGAGCTGAGATCATTTCATGGAGGGTATCGCAATGGAATGGGAGATGGGCCGCGGGGTACTCCGGCCCTCGATGGAGATCGTGTGTTTGTAGAAGGTGGACGTGGTGATGTGACATGTCTCGATGCACGTACTGGTGACACGATCTGGCATGTCCAGCTTGGGAATCAGCTGAAAGGCGGAGTTCCCGGTTGGGGGTACTCGGAATCTCCTCTAGTCGAAGGCGAGTTGGTGATCATCACGCCAGGTGGTGGAGGAGGTACGCTGGCAGCGCTGGACAAACGGACTGGAGAGGTGCGGTGGCGCACCGGTGATGTCCAGGAAGCGGCCCATTATTCTTCACCCATTGTTGCGGAGATCTGTGGGCGGCGTCAGGTTGTTCAATTTGCGCGAGAGAATGTTTTTGGAGTATCTTTGAAGACCGGTGAACTGTTATGGAAATACGGTGGTGCAAATAACGGTACGGCGAACTGCGCGACTCCGATTGTCAATCGGGATCATGTGTTTGTCTCCAGCGCTTATGGGACAGGTGGCGGATTGGCTCGGATTGCCGACAACAATGGAACACTTTCTGCCTCGCAAGTCTATTTTGAGAAGAAAATGGCGAATCATCATGGCGGAGTTGTAAAGGTGGGCGACCACATGTACGGCTTTGGAAGCGGCGGACTGATTTGCATGGAATTTCTCACCGGAAAAGTCGCCTGGAGAAAGCGAAGTGTCGGCAAAGGTTCGTTATTGGCTGCTGATGGAATGCTGTTTTTGCTTGGTGAAAATCATCAGGTTGCCTTGGCGGACGCAGATCCGGCGAGATATCGCGAACGTGGTCGCTTCAAGATCCAGCCACACGGTCGACCGAGTTGGGCCCATCCAGTGGTGGCCAACGGACGTTTTTACATACGAGATCAGGAATCGGTGACGGCGTATGATGTGCGTGACCGGTGACTCGCGATGTTGTTTGTTTGCGAATGGTGACCGGAGGAGAGGGTGGGCCTCTGCAACAGAGGCACGCATTGTAGAAATGCCTTGGCATTGTCAGGCTGCGCTGGTGTAATGGCGAAGCGAGTTTCTTGGTTCCTGATTGGGCGAATTGGTAATGGTTAGATTTCTGGTAGCGGGATTGTTTCTCGGGTCCGTGATGTCAATTGGTTGTGGGGCGAATACTTCAACCCCGGTGAGACCAGACGCGGGGACGACTAAAGAGAGTGAAGGTGGTTCCGGTAGTACTGCTGCCCAGGAATCTGTTGCCGACGATCCCGAAGTGATTACACAATTGCGTGACCGTGGTGCGGTTTTGGAAACGAATAAACAGGGAAACGTGATTGCGCTTGATCTGGAGCCTGCCCGTGGCAGCAATGCAGATCTCAAGGGGCTGCCGGACGCTCTACCGCAGCTTGAACGGTTGTTGGCTCCGCTGCCGGAGATTACCGACGAAGGCCTGGCTTACCTGGCTGGCGCTGTATCGTTGCGTTATCTGAATTTGCAGAACAGTGGTGTCACAGATGTCGGCATGGCTGATCTGGAGGCACTAAGTGGTCTTGAGGAGTTGGTGCTGCGGCGTACCAATGTGACAGACGCAGGGTTGGCGCATTTGGAAAAACTTCCTGCCTTAAAGCGGCTGCATCTGACACGTTGCGCGAATATCACAGATGCAGGACTAGCACATCTAAGTTCCTGCGGTGCTTTGGAGCTTTTGGATTTGCGGGATTGTAATCTTGTCACAGCTCAGGGGGTGTCACACCTGGCCGGCCTTACCCACCTGAAGAGCCTCAAATTATACGGGCCCGGGATCACGGATTCCGCTTTGCAGCATTTGCGTGAAATGACGAGTCTCAAGTCGCTCGGATTAGATGACACTCAGGTTACAGATGCAGGCATGGCCCATCTTAGCGCTTTGGTCAATTTGCAGGAGCTGTTTTTGTTTCGTACCCAGATTGGTGATAAGGGCATGCAGCATCTGCAAGGCCTGACGCAAATGACACGTATCAGGTTGCGCGATACCGTCGTTTCAGATGCCGGACTAGAGATAGTTGCGGGTATGACCAAATTGCGCGTCTTGGACCTTAGTGAAACATTGGTAGGCGACGCAGGAATGCAGCATTTGGCGGGGCTCACTGAATTGGCCGATCTCAATCTCTGGGCCACAGATGTGAGTGATGATGGACTCTCTCATTTGGCCGGTTTGAAGAAGTTGCAGCGGCTCAACCTGCACGAGACGATTTTTGGCGATCCTGGTATGGACCATCTCGCTCAGCTCACGAATTTGGAGTCACTGCACATCGGGGCAGTCAGGGAAATTACGGACGTTGGGCTCGTCAAGCTCAGCAACCTGAAGAAGCTTAAAGAGCTCAATCTCATCGAGTGTTTTCTGATTACCGATGAGGGGATCGATAAGCTCCGCAAAACACTGCCGGAGTTGCAGATCAAAAGGTGATGGCCAGCGAGTGGGACGTTGAAGAACGCGAAATCTCCTGACTTGATTCGATGGGGGGCTGACACCTTCGCGACCGCGATCGCGTTGCTGTTTGTCGGCGCGAGCCTGGGGTTCCTCTGGCTCTCGAGAGACTCGTTGGGCGGTCCCGACTTCTTTTTTTATCTCTGTTACTCCCGAGACATGGTGGATGCTCCTGCGAGTGTGTCGCTGCAGTGTTACCAGTACTTTCCAGGTGTGTACGCGTTCTGGCGAACAGCAATGCGCATCGTTGGGTTCGACTTGGCGCATCTGCAGTCCGTCTATCTGGCAGTCTTGATTCTTAATGGCTTGCTGGTGGGTAGTGTCTTGATGCGACTTATCCAGTCGCGTTCAGCTGCTGTCTTCGGGGTGATCTGGTATTGGGTACTTTGTTCGCGGTTCCAGGGACTGGAGGGGATTGCTGAGCCGATTGCGACCGTTCCCTTTTTGTTCGGACTACTCTGTTGGGGTGGACGGGCTCTGGTTGGCGCCCGAGGTGTGTTGCGTGCTGTCGGACTGGGAGTGGCTTTGGGATTGACCGTGTACGTGCGTCAGCAAGCTGGTTTGTTAGCCTTGGGTACCGTGTGGTTGTTGCTGCCCGCGGCCTTGCGGCATCGGAATCCTTGCTCCGGGAAGTGGACGTTTTTGACGGGTGTACCGGACTGGCGCGTGCTACTGCTTTTGCCGTTGACTGCGAGTGTCATGTTTGGGGTCGCGTTGCGTGCCGAAGGACAAGGTTGGGAGCCGCTGCAAATCGGTTTGGCTCACGTTGGTAGCTATGCAACTCGTGGTGATTTGATTGGAAATCTGTACACGATTGCCCGGACCGATGAGTCAGCGACACTTGCTCTGTTCCTGTGTCTCGGAGCGTTGGCGTGGCGTTCCAGATCGCAGAACCTAGATGGTGTGGAGCAGCCCTGGCGCGAAGTAGTAGGGTTTTGCGCCATTGCTATCATGGCGACGTTGTGGCAATTTCGAACCCGACCGTATGGGCACTACGCACTACTGGCGGTTCCCTGTCTGGTCATTGCTTCGGTTGCAGTGACATCACAGGTGCTGTTGCCACACTGGGCGAGTTATGGAAAGCGGCGTCAATGGTTGATGGGGTTGGTGTTGGCCGCCGTACCCTTACTGGTTGGCTCCTGGCGGCCGGGCACGTTAGCGATTTGGCGAGTGATTCCCGATCGCCAGGTTACCTACCGGGCACTTTGGCATCGACAGCCAGACATCACCAGAGACCTTGAACAGATTCGTCAAATCGTACCGCACGGAAGCTCCCTGCTTGTATTGCCGCCACGGCACCGATCCATTCACTACTTGACCGGTACACGATCATCGCGGCACCGCGGTTATGGATTTCGTACCAGGTCGCTTGAGGAACTTTCGTGGGCTACTTTTGGCTGGGTAGTGTTAATGACCGCTGGTTTGGATGAGACGGATTTGTCGATCTGGGGAGCGGAGCAGATCGAGGACGCGGTCACCGCCTTGAATCAGAACGGCTTTCGCGAGGAAGTTCGTCTGAAGACGATGCTGGTATTTCAACGGCGCGCCGACAGTACTGAGTCTTCTCAATCCAGTATTGGTCAATAAGAACCTGGCAAGCTACAGCTGAATCCGCTGAGGAAGCTGCCCGGAAAACCTGTTTAACGCCACCGCAGCATCAGGCTATTGGTGACGACAGAGATGCTGCTGCACGCCATGGCTGCCGCAGCCCACGCAGGTTGCAAGGAAATACCCGGTATCAGTCCAGCCGCGATCGGTAACAGTGTCGCGTTGTAAACAAAGGCCCATACCAGATTTTGACGTATCGTACGAAGTGTTGCCCGTGAAAGATGGATTGCTCGGTCGACGTCGGCTAATCGGTCTCGTGTCAAGACAATATCCGCAGCTTCAATGGAAACATCGGCTCCGCTGCCCACTGCGACTCCGAGGTCGGCTGTTGCTAATGCAGGGGCATCGTTGATGCCATCACCGACCATGGCAACCACGTGACCTGCGGCCTGCATGTTTTCAATCACTTGTTGTTTGTCAGCAGGTAACACCTCGGAAACGATTTCGTCAATGCCTAGCTTGTTTCCGATGGTGTTCGCTGTATTGGAGTTGTCTCCCGTCACCATGATGACTTTCAGGCCGCGCTGGCGAAGTCGTCCGACGACGTCCGCGGCAGCGTCGCGAATCTGATCTTCCAGACCAATCAGTCCCCAGAAGCGGTCTTGCCACGCGACGAAGACCACAAGCTGTGCTTGCTGGCACAATTCTGTGGCGCGTTGAAGGAATGCGTCGGGAATTGATATCTTGTGCTGGCGGAAGAGCTTTTCATTTCCCATGAATGCCACGCTATTTTCACACTTCGCCGAGATCCCCTGCCCAGGATGCAGCTGCAAGTCCGTAGCGCGGAGTTGTGATTTAACTGTGGGTGAATGAGCGACAATCGCACTTGCGACTGGGTGATTGGTTAGTTGTTGGACGGCGCAGGAAAGCGACAGGAGTTGTTCTTCGGTAATCCCAGGGGCGGGTTCAATTTGGGCCACTCGGGGTTTACCGGAAGTCAAAGTGCCGGTTTTGTCAAAAACGACACTGGAAAGTGCACCAGCGGTTTCCAGGGCAGTGGCGTTCTTGATGAGAATGCCGCGTTCCGCCCCCATAGCACTGCCGACGAGTACGGCAGTCGGAGTCGCCAGACCCAAGGCACAAGGGCAAGCTACAATCAGAACCGCGACAGCGTGTTGCAGGGCGGCAGTCGGTTGATTAACCAGAGCGATCCAGCACACCAGAGTAATGGCGGCGGCTATCAACACAAACGGAACGAACCAGGCTACTACCCGGTCTGCCAGACGTTGCACGTCTGTTTTGGATTCGATCGCGTTTTGAACGAGGCTGATCACTTTTGCCAAGGTTGTTTCATCGGCAGTGTGGACAACTCGCGCCTGCATTGAACCGAACGTATTCACGGTACCGGCCAACAGACGATCTCCAGGTGCCTTGTCACGCGGGATGGATTCGCCGGTAAGCCACGCTTCGTCGACCTGACTGCTCCCCTCGATTACCTCGGCATCCAGTGGAATACGGTCTCCAGGGCGGATCAGAATTTGGGTGCCTGTCGGCACTTCGAAGGTAGCTGTTCTGGTCCATTCAGTTCCCTGCCCCACCAGACAATCGCTTGGCGCGAGCTCCAACAATCCGTAAAGCGAACGTGTTGCTCGATCCTTGGCTTTGGATTCGAGATATCGTCCCGTAGACAGGAATGCCAGTATCATTCCCACGTCCGTGAAAGTCATAGTGGAAGACCCATAGGTAATGCCATACAGTCCGGCAAGATAGGCCGCGGCGGTTGCCAGAGCTACCAGCGAATCCATGTTTGCCGACCCAAATGTGAGACGTCTGATCGCGTTGACGTAAAATGGGGCGCCGACGTACCCGAGTAGTGCTGTGGCAATTAGCGCCAGGATCCAGCCGGTCTGTTGTCCGGGTTGGAGCAGTCGTGTACAGCCGAGTAGCAATCCGAGTCCCAGGCAGGCGAAACTAGCTCGGTTTCGCCAGGAATGAACCTCTCGGCGAACATTTGCTGTGTTATTTCCGAGACCAGATGCACCGGCTGCGAGTACCGTTGCTTTATAGCCAACGCTCGAAATCGCGTTGGCTATGGTTGTGTCGTCGCAGTCTTGGGGGATGCGGGCAGACGCCCGCTGCGTGGCCAGATTTACACGTATGTCAGAGACCCCGGGTACCCTGCCCATGGCGCGTTCCACTTGCGCGACGCAACTCGAGCAATGCATCCCCGCAATCTGCCAATACGAACGCGCGGAAGGGACGGTGGTTACGCGATCACTTGTCCCCAGTTGTTTGGGGGCTGTGTGCATAGCATCTGGCAGCTGCGAATTTGGAGCTGTTGGCCGTTGGGCAGACCCGTTTCCGGGTGACGCTGCCTTTGTGGATATCGCGTCCACCGCCGACGGTGGAAGTGTCGGCGTGGTGCGTTCTTCTTCCCAGTCCAAAACCTGGAAGCCGCCGGCTACAATCGCCTGGCACAATTGTTCGGGAGTTGCCAAATTGCGATCGAATGTTACCACTGCCCGTTGTGGATTCAGTTGCACTGAAACTTCATGAACTCCAGGCGTGGAGTTCATGGCACGTTTCACATGGTCGATGCACCCACCGCATTTCATGCCGTCGAGCTGCAGAGCGATCGAGTCCATCGGTAGTGTCCATTGAATCGTGGAGTCAACACGTATTGAGATCGTCTCGGTTCAGCACCGCCGGAGATGTGTGCGGCGATGTGAACAGGAATGTTCCACATTTTCGGGGGTGACGGCCGTTGCATTTTTGTGTCGGACGACGCAAAGGCAGGGATTGGGCGGTTTTTACTTGTCCTTGGTTATTGCGGATTGAATTCTCTCGCAGACGAGTTCGATTTCGTCATCCGTCATTTCAATAGCATCCAGGTGGAAGTAACCTTCTTCCAGGTGATGTGCCCGGACAACGATGGTCGGACTACCGTTTGCTAGGGTGTCTGCTAGTGAACTGGCTGAATGTCCGGATGTTGTTGGGTGTGGAGTCAAGCGAACCCGCGAAAAAGGACAACCATTGGGGTCACTGTCGACCGCCAGTTCGAGACCTGGAGTATCCGTCAGGCGGTTCAAGATCAGCTGTACTTTGCGATCTTGTTCATTTGTCCAGGCTGCCATGTCCTGTTGAAGCCGAAACTGCAAAGCGGCCATCGCACCGAAAATAGACTCTTTGCCAGCCTTCATTCCCCGCCCGATGCCGCGGTTTTGCAGATAGACGGCGTCGATCAAATTCTGACGCCCTGCCACGATACCCGCAGTAGTGGCGCACAGGTACTTGTGCGCACTGGTAATTACCAAATCGCTGCCATATGCGATTAACTCACGGAGCCTCTGATCCTGTGCTGCGCCATCGACGATGACAGGAACATTGACTGCATGCGCCATCTCGATGACTTCAGGGAGGGCGACCCAGCCATGACGCACTGTGTGATGCGATTCAACGGCTACGATACTTGCCACGCCAGGCTGTTGTAGTTGGTGCAGCAATTCGTCACGACTGCAATTATTGACACTTCCAACTTCAACGGGCTCTGCGCCAGCCAGGCGGATTGATTGTGTGATTGGGGCTCCGTAGTTGACACAATGGCCTTTTTGGATCAACACGCGGCATGGTAACCCAGATGTATCTGGGAGCTGCAGGACTCGAGCCAGATTATTGCCGGTCATCGTCGCCGCGACGCTCAGCGTAATTCCCGCCGAAGTGCAGGCTGTGACGCATCCGGATTCCGAGCCACTAGCTTGAGTGATCAGTTTCCCGGCAGCTTGCTGGATCTCATCCAGTAGGAAGAAATGCCGCATCGACTCGTTGACGACATCGATGATCTCCGGCAATACGATCGAGCCGCACAACTTGGTCATTTTGCCGCAGGCGTTAATGACATGCCGTAAGTCAAATTGTTGATGTAAATCCATATGTGTACCCAGGGCGCGTTGTATCCGTGCCAGGCGAAACGCTCGCGTGGTATTTACCAAGGCGACTAAACGATGATCCGATGTGCGGCGAGTTCTTGGTACAGCGGTTCGCACGCTTCAAGTAGTGGCTGGAAGCGTTCTGGGACCTTTTTGTCTTTAGGACGGTAAACGCCGAAACCGGTGGATTTTTCCACGTTGCCATACCAGTGTCTGGCCCATACCCCATCCGTTTCCCTCTGGCCCGCTGGCCAATGCAGCATGCTATCCAGAAATGGAACTTGGACCAGGTTACATAAGGCACTCAACATTTTTCCGGGATTTTCCAGTACGTCTCGACTGTCTAGAACCGGGGGGGCGCTACCCAAACGTTTTTGCACATGGTGAAAAATCTCAACTTGCTGGGGAAGCCCGGTGTCTGGAAGGCTGGGGTTGGGGAGGATTTCGAGTAAGGAAGTCAGCATCTCTTCAGGAGAGCGGATCAGGAAGCAACTGACGACGTGTTCGAGCCAATCGAGTTCGATATCTGGCAGCAGGTGGTGGGACATATGCTTCTGATAGAAGACGGTTCGCTGGTCGGGAATTGGGCCTGTCAACCAGGAAACGACTTCTCGCCAGTCTGTGGATTGGCTTGCGATGACTTCCTCCGCACCGGGATGGTCAAACCCGGTCGTTTGCAGATAGTGTGCGTAAAGTGGTTCATCGCAGACCACGGTATCGGGCCGATTTTCCCAGGCACGCATCAATGCCGACGAAATGTTACGAGGGCCTGACCACATGGCAATCCGGAGTGCTTTGTTCATGAATTCAGGATAGTCCAGCAGGGTAAAGTCGCCAACGGGTCGTGGCATGTGTACTGATCAAGAAGTGACCGCTGCAATCAACGCTTGGATGTAGCCAACGGTCCAGGCACGCCCTCGTTCACACCAGATTCCGTCGCCCTGCATCTGGGGAACATGGTCGGGCAACAGGAAGCCCTGGAAGCCGATCTGGTGTAGTGTTCGAACTGTCGCCACGGGATCACAGTTGCCTTCATCGAGATGGCATTCGACAAAATCGTCTACTGGACCCTGAACATCGCGGAGGTGGACATAGAATATTTTCCCCTTCTCTCCGAAGAAGCGGATGGCGTCCAGCACTCCCTCGCCTGCTCGCATTTCCGACCAGCATCCATGACAGAAATTGAGCCCGTGCATTGGACTGTCAAATGTATCCATGGCTCGTTGGAAGTTTTCGAAATTGCGAAAGACCCGGCCGACACCTCCTAAGGATGGCACAGGCGGGTCGTCTGGGTGTAATGCAAGTCTTACACCGGCTTGCTCACACACGGGCAGTATGCGTTCCAGGTACCAACAGTAGTTGTTCCAGATTTCTTCTTCGCTGTATTCCCGGTCAATTTGTACTGTGGTCCAGATCCCGAAGTTGGTCCTGTCCCCTGGCCGGACATGGCTGGCTTTTTCGTAGTTAAATGAGGTTGCGAGCGCGCCACCGCGTACCGGAGTATCGTTGGCAGTTCTCCAGACTCCTCCAGGCATAAAGTTATATCCCAGTATGGGAACCCCTGCTTTGCCAAGATTCTGAATCGTATAAACCATATTGTCGAGCTGTTGTTCACGCCCGTGCTGCCCAAGCATGATCTTGTCGTAGAATCGTGGCGGGACATTTTCGATGGACATCAAGCGCAGTTCCGCTGCTGAGGCACGTTCCACAAGGCCAGCGAGGTCCTCATATTCCCAGCGTTCTTCACCAGGCAGATCCGGGATGTTCATCTGGAAATCATCGCAGCCACATTGCTTGATGTATGCCAGTCGCTGGTCCGTAATTTCCTGAAACTGTCCCAGGCCGACGCGCATTGGTAGTGTGTCGATGTCGATCATGATTGAGATTCGTGGTCCTTTGGCTCTGGTCGCGAACCGGGTGAGAATTTAATATACAGGGACCCAACAGCCTTCATTATTCCGACGATGTCGCGATTCGTCCATCAACGTCACCGACCTTCGAGCACCTTGCAGCATCCGCGAGAGCTAGTGCTGGCGTGCCCGCCGCTGCGGAGCAATGTCAATCTTTCTCGAATCGTCCGGACTGCCGGGTGTTGCGGTTTGCAGAGGCTTGTGGTTTGCGGAAATCCGCGGGTTGACCCCAAGATTGCACGGGACAGTCTGGAGCAAGTTGAGATTGAAGTACGCCGTTCGCTGGTACCTGTCTTGAAGCGATTCAAGGCGGAGCGTTATCAAATAGTGGGCTTGGAGCAGGCGTCGAATTCAGTCAGCTTGTACGATTTTGAGTTCCCAAAACGCACCGTTCTAGTCATCGGAAATGAGCGGGAGGGTTTGAGTGAGGCCATCTTGAATGTCTTGGACCATGTTGTAGAGATTCCCGTCTTTGGCCTGCCAAACAGTTACAACGTTGCGTCTGCAACAGCGATGTCTCTGTATGAGTACTGCCGCCAGTATCCAGAAGGCTAGCGGATCACCTGCTGAGAAGCACTCGCCTCGGTGCAATTCGGCTGAAGAACTGTGGTCAGGTTCGACGATGACTACAGTGAAGCTGTAGCGATTACACCGATGGTGTGGCGCTGAAACCGACGGATCTGTTGAGCCCCGGCTGTGGGGGAAAAGTAAATGAAAAACCGCACAATCTTGCCGTCTATCCTGCTGGTGACTGTGTTTGTGACCACGCTGGGATGTGCCACGGTCCAATCCTGGAATCCGTTCTCCAAAACCAAGACTCCGGCACCGGTCGTGAAATCTGAGGCAAAATCCGCGGTGACGGCTGAAGAGCAGTCACCGGCAAAAGTGGTGAATGCAGCAACGCGTCAAAATTCCGTGGCCCAGTCGGATGTTGGCGAGCAGGCGGCTGCAAAAGTGGTGGATTTGGAGGGGCGTCAACCTGCCGTCGCCGGATCGACGACTGGAGAGCAGCCAGTAGCGAAAGTGGTGGCCGCGGACGCGCCTCGTGCTGTTGTGACGGAGCGGGATCAGGAAAATCGTTTTACAGCAGCTTTTCGGAAAGCTGGCACTGCCATTTCCAGCGTATTTCGTAGCGAATCAGACAATGGGGCACAGGGAGACCCTACCAGCCTGACAAATGTGCCGAAGAAAATCGATGCGAACGTCTACGAGAAAGCTGCCGAAGTGCTGGAAAAGCGGGGGGACTTCTCCGGGGCGCTGGCGCAGTACGAAAGAGGTCTGAAAGCCGATCCAAATGACGGCGTGATGCTGGTCAAACAGGCTCGCTTGCTCGCTCGCCTGGGTGAATACGAATCGGCTGAAAAGAGCTACCAGCTTGCCATCCAGGCGGCTACGGACGAGGTTCTTCCCGTGCACGATTTGGGGTTGTTTTACGCGGAGCGGGGGCGGATTGATGCGGCGCTTACGATGCTGGCAATGGCAGTCAAGCTGGAGCCCGAAAATCCAAGGTACCGCAATAACCTGGCCCGTGTTCTGATCGACGTCGATCGCGTTGATGACGCGGTAGCGCAACTGGAGGTTGTCTTGTCTCCAGCGAAGGCACGCTACAACGCAGGTTATTTGTTGCGGGAACGAAAAGCCTACTCGCAGGCACGTGCGCAGCTGCAGCAGGCGATCAAACTGGATCCTGCCTTGGAAGAAGCAAAGCACTTGCTGGCAGATCTGCCGGCAACCAGTCAATTTACCTCTGCCCCGGCTCCACCGTCAGATGGAGATACAGCAAAATCAGACAGTGGCGAGGCAGCGAATAATGACGAGGCAGCCAATAATGACGTGACAAAGTCAGGTAGTGCTGGAGCAGCTGTTCGGGATCGACCTGAAAAAACTCCTGGAAAAGAGGAAGCCAGCGAGCGGAAGACAGACACGATCGGGCTGGAATTCCCGCAGTCCATTGGTCAAACCGAGCGGCCTCCTGCCCCACCGGCACCCGCTCCGACGCCCAAGGATGCTCAGCCATAACTGAGCTGCCAGCCGTTACATAGCACGATTGGCTGCCTTTCCTCGCGATATTCCCTTTCTTTGTGGCGGAACACCAAGGGGGAGCGGGCCAGGTACGCTCGTTCCAGAGGTGTTTTCCAGATTTGGGACTTGTTCCAAATGCCTCTAGAGTTCCCCACGTTACCAGGCTTTGGATGCTACGTGGGCCTGCTCTTACTCTGCGGGTTCAATGACCCGCATTGATTTCCAGTGTCCGGTGCGGAAGCGCAACAGGAAGCCGACTCCCATGACCACAATGAACGCGGTGCAGGCAGACCAGCAGGCGATCATCTTTTGATCCGCATACTGCAGGGCCAGCCAGGTTGGAATCACCAGGACCAGTAATGATACGACAAGTGTAAACAGCAGGCAGAAACGCGTGTCGCCCGCACCCTGGACTGCCGAACTGAAAACGATCAGCATGGCGTCAAAGAATGCGAACACGGCCGCGAAACGCAAGAGGATGACCACGAACACGCGAATCTGCGCGAATGTGCTCGGATCACTATACGCGGCATAGGGTGACATCAGCAGGTTTGGCAGAAAGAGATACAAAATCGCGAAGCAGGTCATGTAGACCGAGGAGAGCTTGAAAGCCAGCCAGGTAGTGCGGACCGCCAGCTCCGCCCGACCCTCGCCCACGCGGCGGACAACCAAAGTCATGACGGCAGTGCCGAGTCCGATCATCGGCAAAAAAGAGAGCGTGTTGACGTTAAACACCAGCGTGGTGGCTGCCAGCGTGTCACGGCCGATCCGGCCCACGAGCATGACGAAAATAGTAAATGCCAGAATATCGATCAACGATCGCAAGCCATTTGGCAGACCAAACCGCAGATAGCGAAGTAGCAGCGGCGCATTCAGTTTGCATTGGGCGAGGAACGCGTATTCATGTTTGAGATGAGGTTGCAGCAAGAGTACGGTATAGATTCCTAGAGAGACCAGTTGTCCTGCGATGGTCGCGATCGCTGCGCCCAGGATTCCCCATCGTGGAAAAGGGCCCTGGCCAAAAATCAGGCACCAGTCGAGTCCCATGTTTACCGCCGTACCAGACAGACTGACCCACATAACAACTTGGGTTTTGCCACGCCCACTGAAGAAACAGGAAACGGTGGCGACCAGTAGCACTGGCAGAGATCCCAAGCAGAGTGTTGTGAAATAGATAGTCTCCATCCGCTGGACGTCCCGGCTGTGGCCAACCCACTGAAACAAAGTTCCGGCGATTGGTGCCGTCGCTGTGACCAGTATTCCGCCCGCGATGGCTGTGAAGATGCCCTGCCAGACGACCAGGCTGACTTGTTTTGGCCGTTTTGCGCCATCGTACTGGGCCACGAACGTAGTCACATAGCTGGCTAGGCCGATCGGTAATGCCAGCAAGGTCCAGTGCAGCATGCCGGCAGGTAATGCTGCGGCCAGAGCATCGGGTGAGAACCAGGTGAGAAAGACCCGGTCCACGACATGCATCAGCGAAACGGAGCTGGAGCTGAGAATCAATGGAACCGCAAGTTGCAGTAGTTCGGCCAGGGAGCCGGCACGCGGGTCCAGCTCGGGCGATGCTTCTGCGGACATGGTCATGGTGTTGTTCGCGGCGACATTCAGCTATCAGGCCACAGGTCGATCGTGAGTTACACAAGAAACGCGATCGTGGCCAGGCATGTTGGGTTGTTGTGATTCAATGCAGCTGCGTTACCAATCAGATACACCCTGAAAATCCGCCACGAATAGGTGTGCTACGGGCCCAGGTTTAGTCGTAGCCAGCCAGTGTGGTCAAAAGAGGGGGCTGTTGGCATCTGGCAGTAGCAGGCAAGCTGAATCGTGGTTGCGATACCGGAGAATTCTACGTGACTTGCAGCGACTGGGCCAAAACCCTACAGAGGTTTCGTTGCCAGGCATGCGGCATGTAAATCCGACCAGGCCTGACCTGCTGCAGACACAGATTGCAAACAAAGCCGACTGTGAACCGCGTTCTAAGGCTCTTGGGCGGTTTCTGTGTGAGTCGCGGGCTGTCGGAATCCGACGATGAACACGAGGCAGGTAACGAAGGCTCCAATCCCTGGCCAGAGCCAAATGTAGAACCAGTCCTTGGCTTGGGCTGCCCGCCATTCCCCACGAGTTGTCTTTCCGTCCTTATCCTTATCGGCGTCCTTGGCTGCCTGTTGCAAGGCAGCGACGCTGTAAGTGGTCTCACTCTCATTTGCTGCGTCGGTGACCACCAGTGGTTGGGTGATCATCGCGGGCGTTATTTGGGATTCGCTGTCCAGATCCAGTAGGGCTGCCAGGCCTGTGCGGTCTTCTTTTGCGCCTGCATCCCAGTTGGGTAACATCATCGAACTGGTGGTTGGTGTTGCTGCCGAGCTTGATTTGACCGCGGCTTCGATTTGGATCGAGGGTGGGTAGGCATCCACGGTCCAGCCGCTGGCATACGACCCTACAAACATGCCAACGCCCAGCGTGATGAAGGCGATAAACCCTTGTGCACTGGCACGTTGGCTTTCATCAGCGCGGTTGTCGACATAGATCTGGCTGGCGACAAAGAAAAAGTCATAGCAGATGCCGTGTAGAACTAGGCCAAACACGACTGCCGGAAATTCATAGGTGCCGAAGGCAAAATAGCGCAGGCTCCAGGCGAGCATGCCGCAGATCAGCATGCGTTTGACTCCGAGTTTGGCGATGAAAAACGGCATCGCGAGCATGAAACCGATTTCAGAGATCTGACCGAGTGTTTGTAAGGCGGTTGGAAAAGGAGCGTCAATCTCCGACAGAAAGACGTTGGCCTGTGCGTAATAAAAGGAAAGCGGGATGCAAATTAGGAAAGAACAGATCACGAATACTAGAAACGAAGGATCGTTCAGGAGCTGTAGAACACTTGCGCCTGTTTTTTCGGCAGGTTTGTCTTTCCCTTGTGGTGGTGTATGGGGCAGTCCGATGACGCTGTAAATTGCCAGTGCGAGAGACGTGCCCGCGGCCAGCCAGATCGGCGCGCTGCTTGTGCCAGCAGGTACGTCCAGTACCAGGCCGACCAGTAGCCCGACCAGGATCCAACCCACGGTGCCGCCCACTCGGATGACGGGGAATTCTTTTTCGGCATTGCCAATGTTGGCAAAGGCGATGGAATTGGTCAGAGCGAGAGTGGGCATATAGACAATGGCATAGGCAACCATGGCCACATACAAGGTCATGAAGTCAGTTTGGATTGCGGCAAAAGAAAGTAATCCCGCGCCGATAAGATGTAACGCGGCGATAAGTTTTTCGGTGGCAAAGAGCCGGTCGGCGAGAAAACCTACAATCCAGGGAGAGATCATGGCAGCGATGGCAGTGGTCGCGAAAACGGCTCCAATTTGAACCCCAGTGAATTTGAGTGTCGTCTGCATAAATCCGCCTAAAGAGACGGCCCAGGCACCCCAGATTGCGTATTGGAGGAACATCATCACACACAGACGAACCACATTGTTTGATTGAGGATGTTCGGCTTGGGCGTTCATGCTGTGTCCTTCGATCAGAGCGAAATAAGATTGCGCGGATGAGATTCTATGGAAGAGTTGTGCCTGTTGCCGACACGCTACAGGACGGCCTGCATTCTAATGCACAATGCCCTTCTGCGAAAGCGAAAGCCTGATGTCGCTGCATGGGATTCTTGCCAGTAGTTTGGTACTGGTCTGAGGCGCCAGACGGTCGCGGGTGAAGTCGGCGGTCGGGTAGACGTGGCTGCCGAACATTAGCTGCCTCGGCGGTGGGCAGTGCGGAAGCGGATCTCGTATACCTTGTGGACCGGATTTTTACTCACCCATTCCACGGGTCCCGCATCGGCGCCGATGAAATCCTCGTTGACGGCGCAAGCGACCTGCTTTCCGGTGGCCAGGTTCACGACCTTGATGGAGCCGGGATCCGGCCCCCTCCGAAACCCCTGCCCTTTGAATCAGTTCGCCATAGTCGCTGGTGGGATCCGTCGGGATTCGGCTCAGGTCATCCGCCAGGTCGGAATTGACTGTCAACTGGACCAGATGTTCGGGCCCCTTTTTCTGCTCTGCGGCAACACGCAGCAAACCGATTGCGGCCAGAGAAAGAGTGACGTTCATGGCCAGGCTCATATCAGCAGGAACAGGGGGACTGTATCAATCGCGGAGTACTCGCCATCAATCGCGGAGTGCTCGCAGCGGATGGAATCAGGCATCGCGTTTCTGCCGAAGGAAAAAGTTAGCAGCAAGGGGCTCACTGGTCCCATGAGTGGAACGATCTTCGGTATTCGCCTGGCCTTTCAGTGGTAGCCAACTTCAAGCCGGACACAGGAATACGAATGGTCCGTTCTTGCTTGGCGGCGGTTGAGATGGGGCTGGAGCACGGCTAATCCCGCATGACCTCGGGCGAAAATAATCCGCTGGCCAGACTCTGTATCACCATGCTGCAGAGACCGCTGGCGTTCGGATGGGCCGTTTCCCAGACGCGAACGGAAACACCGAGGAGGCTACTTCGACGCGCGATTCGCAGGTGACCGAAGGCCGCTGCGCCAAGGAGTGGGGGAAATCCGGTGCCGCAGCCCACCATTTGGCTTTGCAAGAGGTCACAAGCCCTTTTGCCCGCGCATAAAAAAACCCTTGTTTTGCAAGGGTTTGCGACCGAGTGGAGGATAGGGGACTCGAACCCCTGACCTTCTGGCTGCCAGCCAGACGCTCTCCCAACTGAGCTAATCCCCCGAAAATACTGTTTTGGGCAAACCCGTAAATCCGATCCAAAGTGTTGGGGGAGAACGAGTTTGGTTGTGCCGGGAAAACTAGCACTCGCTGACAAGGCTGTCAAGCGAGGACCCGCTGGATCGGAGACTTTCCGACGTGGATCGATTGAAGAGAATTGCTGTTCCCGCATTGAAGTTCAGCTTGCCGGTTCTCATTGTCGGGTGGTTGCTGTCCAGTATCAGTGCCGCAGAATGGCAGGCGTTGAATTCACGCTCGAAACAATGGGACCGGCTTGTATTGGCTTTTCTGTTAACGTTTGCTGGCGTATTGGTGACCTATGTTCGCTGGTATATGTTGGTTCGTACGTTGGGTTTGACTTTTCGAATTCGGGATGCGCTGAGACTGGGATTTCTCGGCTATCTGCTCAACTTTGTGTCTCTCGGTTCCGTCGGCGGGGATCTATTCAAGGCAATTTTCATTGCCCGTGAGCAGACGTCGCGTAGAGTGGAGGCTGTGGCGAGTGTGATTGCGGACCGTGTGATCGGTTTGTACGCCCTGCTAGTACTTGCCAGTGGTGCGACCTTGCTAGGCACTGTGTCGGGGCAATCCGACCTGCTCAAACGTGTCGGTCAGATTACGCTGATAACAACCGTCACGGGTGGCTTGATGGTGTTGTTGTTTGCAATCGCGCCGGTAGAAAAGATGACTACCTTGCTCCGTCGGTTTCCACTCAGGATCGCCACGATAAGTTTGCGTCTCGTTGAAGCTCTCTCGCTTTATCGGCGTAAACCGACAGCCGTTGCAGCGGCGCTCGCGGTGAGTGTTCTCACACATGGCATGTTTGTCGCGGCACTTCATTTGATTGCCTCGGGTATTCTTGAATTGTCACCCTCGCTGCCAGAGCACTTTGTGATCGGGCCCGTTGCGTTTGTGGCAGGGGCGGTCCCCTTCATGCCAGCGGGGTTCGGAGCGCTGGAATTGGCACTCGATCTGATGTACACCAAGGTTGCGTCCGCTCAGCTGGACGCTGGTCTCGGGGTGGTGGTTGCCTTGGGGTACCGACTGAACACGATAGGCGTCGCGATGGTGGGTGCCATTGTTTACTGGTTCAGTAAACGCGAAGTAGATGAAGTGTTGTCGCAGGGCGAAGAAGCTGCGGGAAGTGAAGTGAAGTAATTGTCAGCAATGGTGGTGTTATGAGAGCCATGGCGACCGGCCAGTACCGCTTGCGAAAAGTTGTAATCGGGAAAACAAGGTGGCGTTATGTTCGCACGTTTGCCAACAGGCAAAGCAGTTGCAAGTTTGGCACACCATAGTGTTTGCGTTATGCTGACTGGACGGAGACCTCTGGCGGGCAGGGTTCTGTGGATGCGGCGTGATTGCGTCGTGCAACCTGCCGGCTGCTGCAAGCGGGCGGGGTTGGGGTTAGCCATACCATTATTGTCTGGAGCGTGATTGGCATGCAGATACACAGGAATTGTGACGGGGTGACCCGACGGGACTGCCTCGAATTAGGACTCGGTGGCTTGATTTCGGGCGGGCTGGTCGGTGCGCTGCGGGCTCGTGCGGCGGCTCCCGTAGTCGAAGGTAAGTCCCAGGTTACCAGCTGTATTCTGATTTGGATGGATGGAGGTCCGACACACTACGAGACATTTGACCCGAAGCCAGAGGCGCCGTTAGAAGTACGGGGGGAATACGAGCCGATTGCAACCAGCTTGCCGGGAGTGCACTACTCTCGCCATATGAAACAATTGGCTCGGATTGCAGACAAACTCGCAGTGGTTCGTTCGATTCGCCACAACCAGGGTAATCACGGCGCAGGTAATCACTACATGATGACCGGCGCGCCGCCCAGGATCCCGGTTGGCTGTGGGGCGTTTGTCAGTTTTCATCCGAGTCTGGGGTCGGTGACCGCGCACCAGCTTGGTGCACCACATGGCTTGCCGGCCTATTTTTCGCTACCCCGTATGTCGCGTTCGGGTGGCCCTAACTTTTTGGGTGCCAGGTACGCTCCCTTTGTGGTGGCAGATGATCCCAATGCCAAGGGATTTCGGGTACGCGACGTTGCCTTGCCACGGGGTTTGCAGTCGGATCGTTTTCGTGGTCGTCAGAGCATCCGGCAACAGGTCGACCGGTTGACGCGGATTGCCGAGAAGACCGCGGGAGATCCAGTCTTGGCCCTCGACGATTTCTACCAGCAGGGCTACACGTTAATGAGTTCGAATCAGGCCCAAACAGCGTTTGATATCCACCAAGAGCCAGAGCAGATCAGGGACCGCTTTGGTCGTCACAGTTTCGGACAGCGATCCTTGTTAGCACGTCGCTTGGTCGAAGCGGGTGTGCCATTTGTAACTCTGTACCACGGTGGCTGGGATCATCATCGCAATATATTTAGTGGTCTGGCAAGCAAGTTGCCCCCCTTTGAATCGACGATTGCTGCGTTGATCAACGATCTGGAGGAGCGGGGCATGCTGGACACGACCTTGGTCTGCGCGCTTGGTGAGTTCGGACGAACACCCAAGATTAATTCTCGCGGCGGTCGCGACCATTGGTCCAATGCGATGTCTGTCATGTTTGCGGGCGGCAAGACACCTCCCGGCCAGGTAATTGGCGCAACAGACCGCCAAGGGTATTCGGCGATCGAACGGGTTTTGTCACCAGAGAATTTTGTTTCCACGATCTACCGGAAGCTGGGCATTGATCCCGCGAAAATTGTCTACACACCAGACGGTCGGCCAGTACACCTGGTTAGTGATCCATCGCCGATTGATGAATTGTTAGGTTGATGACAGTTCAGGCAGTGCTTCTCGGTAGGCACCTTGCCCAAGATCTGCGGACGGAAGGGCCTCGTCTGCTCGGGAGGAGTGTCTCTCTTCAGGGCCTCTGCCCTCTCTGCTAGTGTGAAGCGGCTGCTATCGGTCATGCCTCCGTAAAAGCGGATTATTGCGATTGTGCCCGTTAGCAGGGGATGCCTCTCTAGGTTTGTGTGACAAAACGGCGGCCCGGTGATGTTTTCCAACCTAGGTTGGTAAAGGAACATGATTGTTTGTCCGTACTGATTGTGCGTCGGTGCATGAATCGATTCTGTTGAATGAGGGTGCCAAGGTGGCGAAAAAAAGGGCAGCCAGGAAACGGGCGTCGGCCAGCTCGCAGAATAGTACCTCGAGAGAGTTGGATAACCACGAGGTGGAAAAGCAGCTGGACGCAGCTCGAGAAGCGTTGCGAAATGCTGAAGAGTTCTATGCGCGACAGCAGGACAATAAGGCGGACGACCAATCCCCCCTGGAGTCACGGACTTTGGGTAGCGTGATAGACGATACACTACGCCTGGTTCGCCGCTATCCGGGAACCGGAGTGGTTGCATCATCGGCAGTAGGCTTTGTGATTGGCCGCATTACTCGCCGGATCTTCTGACGGAACTGCAGATTCCAATATCATCTACGGAACCGGATCGATGAACCAACCTGGTCCTGTGACAGCTGATGCGGAGGAACGTCGGCACGTATTACGCCGAGATATCGGGCGTTTACGGAGACGCCTGGATCGCCGTGCAAACCGTTTACTCGCGCCCACGGTGATTGTGGGAAATTGCTGCGAACACATTGGCCGTAACCCTGGCCGTTCCATTTTGGCTGCCGTGACTATTGGGTTGTTTATGTGGGGACGTTTGCCGCAGGAGTGGAGCATCCGCGCCAGTATCGATCGAATCAAGAAGTGGATGACAAGTTCATTCTGGGACGAATTGTGGCAAGCAGTAAAGCAAGCTGTGACTGTTGAACCGCAACGTGACTCGAAGACTGGCAGCGAGGAAGAGCATGCCTGAGTATGCAGGGGCAAAGACGCCTTCTTGGACTGAAGAATGGCGGCGGTTGTTCAGTGACTTTGTTGACTTGTTGGTGCTGCGCCGCCAGTTGGCAGAGCTGGAGGTTTGCAACGACCTGCGGCAAATTAAACGGCTGGGTATTTTCGGTGGTTTGGGATTAACTCAATGTCTGGTTGGCATGGCTGTCTTGGCGGTCCTCGCCGGTAGTCTGATCGATCAATGGATCGCAACAACTACAATACCTGGACCCCGACCCTGGGGTTCTCTCTGTCTAGGCGTGGTTTTGATCCTGTCTGGACTGGAAACGCTGCGCCGAAGTTGGAATCGCTTTCAACGAGAGTTTTCTGGACTAAAGGAGTCCATCGCTGAGCTTCGCGAGGACGCAGTCTGGTTGCGGGAGTGGTCCGTTTCCGATTCGCTGAAACCCGATTCCGCGGACGAAGCTTCCGCTACCACCCCGTAACGGACGGCGAGTTGCCGACGTTTCTGGTGGTGTCTTGTTTATTCTTGGGCGGCTCTGCTTGCCGCCACGGGGACCATTGTCCAGATGGCCGCTGTTCAGGATCTACTGGGAGTGCCATACTCGTATCTGAGGTCCACTGTTCACGGAAGTCAGGAGGGTACCATGGGAAAATTGTCGGAAAAAGTTGCCATGGTAACCGGGGCCAGCCAGGGGATTGGGAAAGCAATTTGTCACGCGTTTGGCCAGGCCGGCGCTGCACTAGTGATCAACGCTCGGAATGCGGAGAAACTATCTCAGGCCAAATCTGAATTGGCCAAATGGGATGTGCCGGTGCTCATGGTCGCCGGAGATATTTCACAGCCGGAGACCGTGGAACGTGTGTTTAACGGGTTAAATTCGGAGTTTGGCCAGCTTGATGTTCTTGTCAACAATGCTGGTGCATTTGACGGTGGGCCTATTGACGAGCTTTCATTGGAGTCCTGGGATCGAGTGATCAACACGAACCTCCGAGGGCCTTTCCTATGTACTCAGCGTGCGATGCGTTTAATGAAACCGAAGGGTACAGGTCGTATTATTAATGTCGGATCCATTTCCGCTCAGCGTGTTCGTCCGAGGTCTGCTCCCTATTCGACGTCGAAATTCGGGTTGGTAGGGCTTACCCACGTGACTGCGTTGGAGGGACGCGAACACGGAATCACATGTGGTTGTTTGCATCCCGGAAATGTTCTTTCTGAGCGGAGAGTCGAATCCGGTAAGCCACAAGATAATGAACCGATGATGACCGTGGATGAGCTTGCTGAAGTAGCATTGTTGATGGCTACCTTGCCCTCGCATGTGGCGATGCTCGACGCGGTTGTTTTGCCAAGAGATCAAGCGTACATCGGTCGTGGTTAACGGCGTTGCAGCACTGCCCACAGCGATCAGCAAAAAGTAAGTTCACATACAGATTTTGTAGCGGAAAACTGATAACAAGAGTTCTATTGGATGAATACTTCGGTCAACTCTTTTGATCCAAAGGCATTGCGTGCGGACTTCCCTATTCTGGATACGCGCGTTCACGGTGACAAACTTCTGGTCTACCTGGACAATGCAGCGACAACGCAGCGCCCGCGCCAGGTAGTCCAGCGCATTAGTGACTTTTACACGCAGCAATACTCGAATGTCCATCGCGGGATCCACGCGCTTAGTGAACAGAGTACCGACCTGTACGAACAGGCGCGAGAAGCTGTAGCGAGGTTCATTCACGCGCGACATCCACACGAGGTTGTTTTTACTTCTGGTACGACTGCGGCGATTAACCTCGTTGCACACAGTTGGGGGCAAGGTCACATTCAGTCCGGTGACGAGATCCTGCTCACCTTGTTGGAACATCATTCAAACATTGTTCCTTGGCAGCAACTAGCTGAACGAACTGGAGCTGTGATCCGCTTTGTTCCCGTTGAGCAAGATGGCCAGTTACAGCTGTCGCAATTGTCCAGCCTGTTGAATGAGCGTACACGGATTGTCAGCTTGACTGCTGCAAGCAATGTGCTGGGAAGTCACGTTCCCGTTAAGGACATTGTCGCGCAGGCACATTCCGCGGGTGCTTTAGTTCTATTGGATGCCGCACAGAGTGCCCCCCACCAGGTGACCGATGTTCAGGCCTCTGGTGTGGATTTCCTGGCCTTTAGTGGACACAAAATGCTCGGGCCATCTGGAATTGGTGTGCTTTACGGCCGTGAGGAGCTGTTGGAAGAAATGCCTCCGTTTTTGGGTGGTGGCAGCATGATCCGCAGCGTCACGACCGACGGGTTCGAGCCCGGGGAATTACCGGAGAAGTTTGAAGCAGGTACACCACCCATTGCTCCCGCGATCGGCCTGACTACGGCGATCGAGTATCTGGAAGATATCGGAATAGAGGCAATACAGGATCATGAGAGGCAGCTGGTTGTTGAGGCGCACCAGCGCTTGAGTTCCCTTGAGGGTGTTCGAATTCTTGGTCCACCAATTGAGCACAAAGGTCCGATCGTTAATTTCCTGCTGGATGGCATACATCCGCATGACGCCGCACAGGCTCTTGATCAGCAGGGAGTGGCAGTGCGGGCTGGGCATCACTGTGCGATGCCACTGCACCAGCATTTGGGGGTGACTGCGACGTTACGCGCGAGCTTCTATCTCTACAACACTCAGGAAGAAGTCAAGATTCTGGCCGATGCGATTGTTGATACACAACGTGTTTTTCGGCGCGATGGATGACCTGTCGTTGTCCTGGTAGTGAAGACCTGGTTCGTGTCTGACTATCACAATTGCAGAGAGGTAGAGTGGGTGGTGGCATATTCCTGCGAGATTTCGGAATCTCGTTATGATGCGGCGGTGAACGTATGCCGCGAGTTCGAAGGTTGGCCGCTAAGCTGGCAGTATTAGTGGCACCACAACGGGCTCCATAATCAATTGAGTTTTCTGCGGGGGCAATCACTGATGGCTGAGCATCCACCGCTCAAAGTAGCGTTAGTTGGTGCCTTGGGAAAAGTTGCTGCCCCGTGTCATTTGAATGTTTTGCGAAGCTTGCCGTCACTCGAGCTAACTGCGCTGTGTGACACCGATGAAGCGGGTTTGCGTCAACTCGCTCAACAACACGAAGTTGACCAGATTTACACTCGCTACGATGAGCTGCTCGCGGATCCTGGAATCGATGTAGTTGACTTGGTGATTCCCCCTTTTCTTCATGCTGAAATGGCAATTGCGGCGGCGCAAGCAGGCAAGCACGTTTACGTGGAAAAACCAATGGCGCTGAGTCGCGGGCAGGCGCAGGAGATGATTCAGGCGGCTGCCGCAAGTTCAGTTCGTCTGATGGTGGGCGAGAGCTACTACTTTCACGGTCCTCATCGTCTAGCCCGAGATCTAATTCAAGCGGGTGAAATCGGTGAGATTCGCCAGATACGCCAATGCAAGCAGGCGTGGCTGTTTAATGAGTCCGAGAATCGACGGTTGAACGGACTTGGGCATGATGTTGCCTGGAGGTTTGATCCGCAACTGTCCGGAGGTGGGCAGTTTCCCTGGGTTATGGATCATGGTCCCCATCTATTTGCAACTGCTCGTTTGTTTGCTGGGTCAGGTATTCAAACTGTCACGGCGTTACAACGTAAGCACGGTGTTGGACGAGAGTGGCAGCTTCGCGGGATTACGGCCATCAGTTGGGTACATTCCGACGATGCTGTAGATGGGATGTGGTGTCACTGCGAAACCATTCCTGAGGCGGGCCCGTGGGTTGGTTTTCGTAGCGAAATCCTGGGTACGAAAGGGACGCTTCGTGTATTTGGAGAGGGAGGTGGCGCTGCACCGGGATTTACACAAGTGGCACCTGTAACGCTTTATCGGCAGGGAAAGGCCCGCGATTTCCAACTGGACGGGAGTTCCGACCGTTCCTGGGTTTCCAACAATTCCTATTATGACCAGGCGCATCGAAACGTCTGGGATCACTTCGCAGATGCGGTAATTAACGAACTCCCCTTGGCATACGATGGCATCAGTGGGATGGAAGATCTCACCGCGACCCTTGCGACGATACAAAGCGCGGTCCGTGGTTGTGCTACGGAGGTTTCGTCGGTCGCAGATGATTGGCAAGCGTGGAAGACATGAACTGACCGTTGATCGAGCTTGCTCGGTGGTCAGTCCTCGGGATTGTCAGGTTTCGGGTTGGCCACGCTAATCAGTAGCGGCTTGCTTGAAAACGTAGTCTTCATCACAAAATTAATCGAAACGTTTGCCATTACGGCTACCTGTTGTCTGTCGACGGGGGATGCCTTGGCGTCGGCTTTAAATACGATCTGACCTTGAGTTGTTCCAGCCGTTAGCAGCGTTTTGCTGGCGTTCGCATCAATCGTTACACCCTTGGGAAGCGTATTGCCGTAGATACTACCGAGGTGCTGATACATGACGTCCAAGGTGACGTTCTTGTCAAATCCCTTGGCACGCTTCACTTCTACATTGATTTTTCGTGTCTCACCTGGTTGCAGAGTGATTTCATAGTTGTCTAATGCGATTTCGAGCACGTCTCCTGGCTGACCTATCGCAACCGTGTGCATTTCTACGGGCCAATGGCCCCTGCCACCACCAGGTAGATATGTTTCCTGGTACTGGGTGGCCCGAATTTTCGAGATGTCTCCGGCGGGCTCACTTTTATTTCCTGCGGCCTTGCCATGAATGAATACATTCGTTGCGGACAAAGTCGTTTCAGGGCCGGCTTCCAGAATAATGCAGCCGTCTTGTCCGTCCGGAAGGATTCGGCCACAGTTCGCAGTCACACCTTGCGGGAGATGCTCGATGCCTAATTCGATCGTGCCGGAGAAACCATTCTTCCGGACTGCCCGAACGAAAATAACCCCGGCTGCGCCGGGCGCTAGTTGTGTTTTGTCGGTATCGGCAAAAAGTTGGAAGTAGGGTTTGCTGCGTGTCAATTCGAGGAAGTAGACAAACCGTGGGCCGCCACGCAGGTGAACATCACGCAGTTCGATGACATAGTTTCCGTCGGCGGGCGCGGTCCAGGATTCGATCAATGAATCTGAAAAGCCGCGTTTGCCAATCCTTAAATCGTCGTTCAGTTGTAACTGTTTTCCGTTGCCGTCAAGGATTCGCAGGTGCGAATCAACTGCAGATTGCCTGCGTCGGGCAGTGACCTCAAACGTCAGGACGTCTCCCTTCTTGGCGTCGAAGGCGTAGCAGTCAATTTCACCCTCGCGGGACAAGCGGCCATTGATGCCGGTAGGGACTGGAACACGCTGTGCATTCTCGATGTGCGCATGTTCCTGGGCTTGTTCAGTGGTGACTGGCAGATCGGTGACAATCAGGGGCACTGGGTTGCTGAGTGTTGATTCCAGCGGAATACCGACTTCTACGGCCTTTCCTTGTTGGACTGGAACTTGGAATTCTGCGATGGGGTTCGACGGAATACTGAATCCGATCAACTCAACCTGCGTAGCTTTCCGAGCTGCCAGCCCAATGGGGTACGTGTTGAGTACAAATGGCTGCGCAGCGACTTCAATACTGTATTCCCAATAAGTGTTTCCGTGGTAGCGGACATCACGAATCTCCAGCAGGTAATCGCCGGCGTCTTCAAAACGATAGCCTAGAAAGGGGTCGGCACTATAAAAGTTGTCTGAAGAGGCTAGTGTCGCACCTGACTTTGATCGTAAGGTGAGAATTGGATCGATGTGTTGCTGAAGGTCGTGAATGCGATCTTGAAGACGCATTGACCGCACATGAAAACTGAGCGATGTATTTGCGTCGACCGAGAACTGGAAATAGTCAATGTCTTCTGCTTTTTCAATAGCACCACATAAGGTTGCGGGGAATTGGACCGGTTGTGGATTCGATAATGCATCGTTATCACCGGTTTCGAGAACCACCGTGCCGCGAGTGACTACCAGTTGTCCCAGCGTACTTACGCCACGGGGAGTCGCGAGTCGGAAATCCCGCACACCGGGTTGCGCATCGGCAGCAACTGTGAATCGCACTTTGAGCGATTCAATCTTTTTAGGCTTTTCACCTTCTTTTACGGAGTGCGGTACGACCTCGCCTTGCACACCGTCACCAGAAACGAGCACCTTGTAGGCGCCGTAGAGATCGTATCGTGATCGGACCGTGTGTTCTGACGTTTGACCCTGTTGAGTCGCCACTGGACGTATGCTCATCAGCATTGGGTATGACGTCTGTGATCGCGTTTGACCCGCGGCCAATAAAGTGAGTAGCAAAAGCAGGGATATGCGAAGACACATGGTGTAACTGCTATGGTTCCTGGGAAACGGGTGCTGGGGCTCTCAGTGGACAAACAGGAATTGTTTGGAGTTGATCAAGGCCCACAAGAGATCCTCATAGCATTCTTTGGGACTTGGGCTGTTCTGCAGGAGTTCTCGGCTGAAGGTGATTTCTTCCGGGCTGGGACGACGAATCAAGGTTGCCAGGAAGAGTTGGTTCACGATGTCGTCATGTCCCGTTTTATTGGCGAGTAGTGTTCCGATGCGTGAGGTCTTGCCGGAAATCTTCTCGGCCAGAATGTCACCATTCAATGTGTGTAATGCCTGTGCCAGGTTCTCGTCCGGGACTCTCTCGCATTCGCACACGCTGGCGCGGCGTGGTTTGGCGAATGTCTTCAGGAAGTAGTTAGGGTACTCTGCATCGGGAAGTTCCGTCGCCCGTGTGCCAGGTGGTAAATTCTTGAATTTGGTGTTGGCTCCGACGGCCTGGTCGATTGCATCCAGCAGAGGCTCTGCGGCCAGTCGCTTGACGCGGTAGTGGCTGTAGAACCTTCGGTCAGAGAAATTCTGCTCCGTGGGTTGCGAGCTCAATTGGTAGAGCCGTGACGTCATGATTGCATGCATAAGTTGCTTGAGATCAAATCCACTATCGGCAAGTGTCTGGGACAGCGCGCCTAGTAGTGCGGTGTTGCTGGGCGGATTGGTGCTGCGCATATCGTCAATGGGCTCAACCAGGCCCCGCCCCAGTAAATATCCCACGTATCGATTGACGACGGATTCTGCGAAGAGCTTGTTGTCAGGTCCGGTTAGCCACTTGGCTAACGGTATTCGTCGGTCGAGTCGATGGTCGATTGGTTTGCCTGCGAGTGGCGTTGGTTGCATCTGCTGTCCAGTACGTGGATGTTTTACTTCGCCGGTATCACGAACGACGATCACGGATTCACCACCGAACAGGCCGAATTCTTCACTTCCTTTTTGGCCTACTCGAGCGAAGAACGCAGCCAGGCCGTAATAGTCAGCTTGACTGTAACTCTCAAAAGGATGGTGATGGCACTTTGCGCACTCGAGACGAAGGCCAAGGAATAATTGCGAGGTTGCTTCGGTGAGTTCTGAAGCGTTTCCATTAATGCGGAAGTAATTTGCTGGTCCGCTCGAGTAGATTGAGCCTTTGGCTGTCACCAGTTCACGGACGAACTGATCATAGGGCTTGTTGGTGCGAAAAGATTCCTTGATCCAATTATGAAGTGCCCACATGCCCTGTTCACCAAGGTCGTTGCTGTTGTTGCGGATCAGGTCGGACCACTTTAGTGTCCAGAAAGACGCGTAACGGTCGTTGTAGATGTTTTCCGCAGGGTCTTTTGCCAGGCCGAGCAAACGCTCGACAAGGTGTGTTCGTTTTTGAGGATCTTGGGAATCCAGGAATGCAGAAGCCTCTGTAAGTGTTGGCAGGCCCCCGATCGCATCCAGGAACGCACGGCGCAGGAAGGTTGCGTCATCGCACAAGGCTGAAGGTTCGAGCTGTAATTCGCGGAACTTGTTTGCGGCCAATTCGTCGATGAAGTTGTGGTTTTTCCAGTTGGCAAGCTGCGTACGGTTTCCAAAGGGAACCACAAAGGTCACAGCCTCGACCTGGCCTTCATAACGGACCATGACTGCAGATTGTCCTTTGCCGGTCGCGGTTACAAGTCCGTCGGATGTTACTGAGAGTACTCCTTCGTCCATCACATCGTAACGGGCGAACGATGTCACATCACGAAAAGAAGCGTCGGAGTACTTGACCACGGCACGTAACTGTTGTGTCTCATCCAGTTTCGTCGCCCGTTGGCCAGGGGTTACGTGAAGTGATATTGCCTTGACGGGTTTTTCCGCAGGAGTGGTTGCACCATTTGAAATCCACTCACGCAGAATTTCGTAGCCAATCGTGTCGGGGTCGAGACGCCGCCCGCCTCCGTGGGGCACTAGCATCGCTGGCTTGGCCATCAAGAGACTGAACTTTGGGCTCCCAAAGTTCAGTCGCCTGCCTCGGCTTGCCCTGGCAATGGCGCGAAAATCAGCTTGCGGGTCAAAGCCAAAGATCGATAGCTTGAAGCCACCTTTGCCGAATTGGCTAGCGTGGCAGGCACCAGCAGCACAGCCTGCTTTATTGAGAATAGGAAGGATGTCTTGCGTAAATTCAATTTGCGTCGTCTTCTCGCCTTGCACTTCGACGAAAATCTCTTGAACCAGATTCTGGTAGGCGATCGTGACTTTGGTGACTCCATCACGTAACGCGGTGATGCGTCCCTGTGTATCAACTCGTGCTACGTTCGGATCCAGGACTGTGTAATTTGCTGCAGCGGTCAGGTCATCCAGGCCTATGGCAGATGTATTGGACGAGTCTTTCTGGTTTACCAGAAGCTGGGCTTGCTGGAACTTGCCGGTAAGTAGTACGCGATCAGGTGTAATGTGCAGTTCTTGTCCTGTCGCGGTCGCTATGAAAGAAACCACCAATACACCGGTTACCCTGAGGCACTTCAACATTTGCATAGTGGTCAACCGTTGTGAAGTGAACGACGAGATTTCAATTTGATACGCAGAAAACTAAACGGCTGAAAGGCAGGTCTGCCGGATACACGGCCGTCCACAGGTGGCCACGACAAACCCAACTGCATTCCGGGACTGGCCTGCGATACGCTGTGATCGGTGTGACGCTGCGAGGCCGGCGCCCGGTATGGATGTCCGTTTATTATGACCCCGGCAGGTCGGAAACTCCAGAGGAACCGCCATGCATCGTGGGTGACATTTCGTTCGCTCATCAGCGGCTGGAGATTCGCAAACGCCGATCTCTTGAAACGGTTAGTGATTTGCTGATGGTTTCGCTGTCGTACGGTTGTGATTCGCGTTGAAGCGTTAGTCCAAACTGATATGATAGAGGCTCCGCTGGTGGATTCGCATTCTTGATCGTGCTCAGCTTCTGGTTTGTGCTTTCAAACCAGTTAGTTAGATGCAAGCTGTGGGCGACCAGGCTAATCCATTCCTGCCAGTTTGTTTTCTGCGGTGCCCGAGTTGCCCGTTCTGTCTGGCTAGAGTGCCGGCAGTGACGGCACGTTGTCGACAGAGTATGGAGAGGGAAACATGTTGAATCTACTTCCACAAGATCAGACGTTCTCGCGTCGCGGGTGCTTGCAAATCGGTGGATTAGTGGGCTTGGGCGTTTCCTTGTCGGACGCGCTGAAACAGCGAGCGGTGGCAGCGGCTGAAGGCACTTCAACGCGCGATGTCAATTGCATCTTGATATGGACTCGTGGTGGCACGAGCCACCATGACACGTTTGATCCCAAGCCCGCGGCACCACTGAGTGTGCGTGGTGAATTTCAAACAATCGATGCTGCGACACCGGGAGTGCGCTTCGCAGAAGTTGTGCCCAGTATGGCGAAGCACCAGCAGCGATTTGCTTTGCTCCGCGGTTGGAATCCGCAAAACGGCAGTCACGGTACAGCAGACCAGTGGGTTATGTCTGGTCGACGTTTCAATCAGGCGATCGCTTACCCGTGTTACGGTTCGGTAATGAGTTATCGGAAAGGTTTCAAAACCGCGATGCCCCCATTTGTGCAGTTGGGGAGTCAAGTTGATCGGCGGTTTGGTGGTGGGACCGCAGGCATTTTGGGGTTGGAACATAATCCGTTTGAAATGCTAGCCGATCCGAACGCGAAGAAATTTAACGTCCGAGACATTACCCCTCCCCAGGGAATTTCCATGAAACGTGTCAGCCGTCGTCGCCGGTTATTGGCACGTGTCGATGAGCTGCAACGTAAAGCCGAACTGCAACAAGATGCGTTTGCAACGCTCGACGAACATTACAAGGCGGCGCTAAACATGATCACGGCACCAGAGACGAAGCGAGCGTTCGCGCTCGACGAGGAGAAAGGTGCGCTCCGTGATGCCTACGGCCGTAATCGATTGGGGCAAAGTTGCTTGCTGGCCCGTCGTCTCGTTGAATCAGGTGTGCGCTTTGTGACCGTTACTGACGGTGGCTGGGACACACACCAGAACAACTTCACTTCCCTTAAGAACAACCGCATGCCACCTGTCGATCAAGTAATCCCTCAATTGCTGATCGACCTTGAGCAACGTGGAATGTTGGCCAATACACTTGTCTGCTGGCTGACAGACTTTGGAAGGACGCCAAAGATCAATTCTGCCAGTGGACGGGACCATTGGGCATCTTCTGGATTTGCGATTATGGCCGGAGCCGGAGTGCCAGGCGGCCACGTATTGGGTGCTACGAATGAGGATGGTGGCCAGGTTGCCCGTGATGAGTATCTGTCCGCAGATATTGCAACCACGGTGTATTCCAAACTGGGGATTCCCCACGATTTGATTGCTGACACTCCAGACGGACGTCCGATTCGCTTGATCGAAGGACGTGAGATCAAGGAGTGGATGTAGCCTGTTGCCTGGCGACGTTGGCACGCCAGGGTTCATTAGAGCGCCGTTCCGATTGTGGTGGTTCAAGAAGGCACTGACGGTTGGTCGTACCGGTGCGTTGCCTCATTATTCGGCGGCTGGGCGGGAGCCTGCTTATTTGATGGCGGTTATAGAGTTATGCCGGCAAAGGCCTTCTCTGTGGTTGAATCCACGTGGTGCAGCAGCGGGCTTCCATGGTTGTTAAAGGCCATCCAGTCCGGGATCCATTTCGTTGAAAATGAATTGCTATGCTGCTGGTATTCTGTGTTAGCTTCGCCGCAGGTAGCGGTGTGGATTCTCGGTCGGACGCGTCGTGGTCTCCACTTTCCGCGTTTGGCAGGACATTACTTGGATGCTCCAGCTGTTCTACTTGGATGATCTGAGAGTCGGTGCTCGATGGGCCAGTCAGGGGCGTACGATAACCGAGACAGATGTGTTCAATTTGCAGTGCGATCCTCGTTTCGTAAGTCGATTGCGCATGGGTTGCTCGGACTCTCATTCGTCGCCGGTTTGAGTAGTCATCACCCGGCAGTTGCGACACGCGCGTTTGTCGGGATGGAGTCCTGGTTATTCACCATGCCATTTTGTGTCGGTGAGACGGTCCGTGTCCGGTCTCAAATCGAAGCGCTCAGAGCTCGGCCACGAGGTACCGGCCAGGTTAACAGGCGGCGCGAGCTGATCAGTCAGGATGATGCGGTGGTGCAGCGCGGCGTTTTCACCAATTTGGTATTGCGCGCTGCTAGTATTGCGAACTTGCCATCACCTGACTGGGGCCGGAAGGCCGCGTAATGGCGCGTGTACTGGCTGCGTTCCTGGTCGGCAGACGCTGCCTTGGGCAGTAAGAAAACATCAGCAACGAGCAGTGCTGACTGTTAACGATTACGGGCGATGGGTGATAAACGATCCGTTATCTGCCACTGGCAGTAGCGGTTGGTAGTAGTTGCGTGTGCGGGCTCGGCCACACCCGGGATACCAAACGATTCCCATAACCACATTCCACACTTCATCATCAGCTCCGCTTACACCATCTTCTTCGTTGGGAATCAAATAGGTGTAACTCGCGCGCAGTGCGAGGTTGTCTGTGATCGGTACTTGAAGTTCAGAGGCTAGCAATGCAGTGCTGAGCCCCGTCCAGCCGGCGCGGATTGTCCCTGACGCACCATCTCCCATGAACGACGTGCGGTAGAAAAAGGTGTACAAGTCGATGCTTTCCCAGGTCTCTGTGAGAGGGTCTGTCTGTCCTGACAGGAACGTGTTGCTTGTGTCGGTCTTCATGTTGGTTGTGAATTGAAAGCCAAGATCCTGGTGTGGGGTACACATCCAGCTCATTTCGCCACGAAGTTGGCTGAGTTCTATTCCATAATTCCAGTTGTCGGACATGTAGTCGAAAACGATTCCACCTTGAAAACCCCAGTCGACGCGGTGAAACACCCCTGCAGTTAGAAATGTCTGGTTGCGCGAATTGTCAGTGAAGCCACTGCCGGAGAGGTTGCTCTGGAGAAACCGCACACCGATTTGCATGCCTAACTCGCCAGTTCCGTATGGACTCACCGGCGCTCCCAGGTTGATTCCCTGGTGAAAACCGAAACTCGCTCCCTGGCCACGATTGGCAGATCCTGTAAAGCCATTTGCACCAGAAAAGAACTCCAAGCGATTCCAGGGGATCGAAGGGCATGGCAGCATGCAGCATTGGTTACAGTCGAGCGTGCCGCAGTCCTCACATAGACCAGTATCGGTTTCCATGACGACTTCGCCAGCATCGATAATTTCCCCTTCGATACTCTCAGTCATCGGGTCTTGAGTACTGATGAAGGTGCCAGGTTCGCTTAGAATGAGCTCTTCACTGATCGCCTGGGGTGACGCATGGATGAGCCGCCTGGAAAAGCGTCCCGAAACTGGGCGAACCTGTTCGCGCTGGCCGACTGTGTTGACCGGTGCGAATAACGCGGGTTCCGCAGCAGGTGAAAACTGGCTGTCCAGCTCAGTTTCTTCGTCTGTGAATGCAGTCTCGTCAGGAGTTAAGGTCTTGGGCTCCGAGAGCCTCGCGCGCCGAAGTGGATTGGAATGGTCTTCGGCAAAGCCCGCGAGCGGCGATGCCAGCAGGGACAAGATAGCGAGGTGGTGGCACCAGCGAACGGCGAAGGTCATGGGAAAAATCCTCAGCAAGTCTACCGAAAGCCTCCGCGCGGAAGCCCGTGTATTAGCGACTTTATCGGATCTTGCCCAACCGGATCTTTCGCTAGAATCGGCAGAAAAGGAATACTTCTTCCAGCACTCGCAATGTACCTGAACTACCTGGTTTGCTGGCGGCTACTTGTTTTGCACGCGGATTCCGCGCAGGCGTAAGTTGTCCCAGTCGCCAGTGTCGTCGAATGAACCGACTCCGATGCGGCCTCGAAGGAAGGTCTTGTCTTGGGCCAGCATGATGGGATTTTTCAGGTCGTCAAAGTAGACCGCGATCAGTCCGGTCTTGGTTTGGCGTACGATGCGCACGGTGTGCCATTGGTCGTCCCAATTGGTACCACTTGTGGTCTTATGGGAGATTTTTGTGCGTGGTTTGCCGTCCACGATGAAAACCTGGTTTGCATGGTCGTCCGTCTTTTTGCCGAGGTGCACATAATAGAAGTGCGCAGGATCCTGGTATCCCAGAAACAAGCAGACATCACGATGCCCATAATCTGCATGCGTGCTGCGGACTTGAACGGTTAGCTCAAAGTCTCCGACCACCACGTCCTTGATGAGAGCCATGTGAAATGGGCTGCGATGAGGTGGTTTGTAGTCACTTTCTTTCTTGTACTGGCTATAGACCTGCCCCAGTTTGGTCTTCGCTATTTTCCATCCGCCAGGATCTTTGGCTTCCCAGTTCATGGCACCCGCTTCGAAATCTTCCTGGAAAATCAGTGGAAGCCGACTGGGTTCAGCGGATCGTGATGATTGTGGAGTGAATTCAAGGAACAAAGCGGTAACGGTTGCCAGGCATATCAGACAGCGCATCGGAAGACCTCGATTGAGCGAAGTAAACAAAGATTGAGCGAAGTAAACAACAATGGAAGTCCAATAGCGAGTTGCCCGTGGATTCAGAGACGCGTCCCTTGTTTGGCGGAGCTCCAGCGATCGCTTAGGACTTCATAATGTCACGTTACCCAGTCTGAAAATAATGGATATGTTGCGACGACATTAACTCTGTTTCTACTGCGTTGTGGAACTGTATGCAATATTCCGTTGGACCGCAGTGCCTGCACACAAACCGCCCGACCCGGCAGGTCGTATGCCGAAAACGGTTTCAACTGCTCTTATGTGGTTAATGGCACGGGTGGTGGTGTTGCTTCGAGTTGGTGCCACAGGTCTTTCAGATAGGGAAGATCGGAGGGCTTCAGTGTCCGATTCGCGTAGGCGGCGCAGGAATAGAGGTTGCCGAGTCGGACGACGCTAGTTCGCATTGCAGGATCCAGATCGGCAATCTGTCGTGCAAATTCCAGCGGTGTTTGATTTTCAGGTCGTGCGACTCCGCGTTCGCGAGACCATGCTTCGACAGCTTGAAAACTATAATGGACTAGTTCGTCGACGGAGCGATTCGTCGCTAATCCAGAAGTAAATGGGTTTTGAAACGACGCGAATGGGCGTACTGGCAATGTTTGCTCGACAATTGTCGTGGCAGATGACTCTTCACGTGGACGGCGGCCAAACAGCCGACTCCAGAAATCAGCCAGGTCTTTCAGTAATTTGTGCCATGCCTCCATGACCTGTGCGCGGTTTTTCCACAGCCACCAGCAGGCGAACGAGACCAGAACGAACCAAAAAAGTAGTTTGGCAATCCAGCCTAGCCCGGACAGTATTGAGCCGAACACATTCAGCGGCGATGACATCGAGTTCGCTGGAGTCGGCGAGCGACCTCCACTTGCGTTTCTCGTTGCATTCTGTCGTCGCGCACTTCGTCGTTTTTGAGACCGCGAAGACCCATTCCCGGAACGGTTCTTCTTGATTGATTTGAGTTTGTTGTTCTCGCGACGTTTCGATTGGCCGTCTGGACCAGCTTCGGCGGACGCTTTGTTTCCGTCGCTTTCCCGGCGATGATCGTCGGAAGGTTGGGAGTTGTTGTCAGCCTCTTGAGGGTTTGACTTCGCGTTGTCGTTTTGTTGGTCGTCTTGCTGGTTTCCAGGTGCGTCGGAATTGCTTTCAGCCGACTTTTGTTTGTTTGCAGAATCGCTCTGGTTCTGCTTCCTTGAACTTTCTGTTTCTGTCGAGCCCTCTTGTTTACTTTGTTGTTTGCCTCGCCCTTTGCTCTCGGCTTGTTGCGATTTGCGTCCCGCTTTCTGTGTTTGTCCCTTGCCTTGACGGGGCTTTCCCTTCTTTCCGGATTGACTCTTTTTTCCTTTCCCTTTGGCTCCGCGGTCACTGTCGGCTTGTGTTCCAGAGCCTGTTGTGCTGCCTTGATTTCCGGATCCTTGCGTGCCGGCTTTGGACGCACCCTGCCCTGTCTTCTCATCGTCCGCAATGCTTTGATTACCCTGTTGATCGTCTTCCGGGCCGTCGTCGAAGGGGCCCCACGGATTCGGGTCTCGATCCATCGAGCCAACCACAAAGGGTCGTGTGACCGAGTGGGTGCCTTGTGGGCGTGGTAATACACTACAGAGCAACAGAATGCCGACGATCATAGCGCTGCCGATGCCGAGCCAGACGCCACTGACATCCTTGGGCATTTCCATTTGGCGTTGACGCAGGTACCTGCGCAGTCCCAGAAAACTGGTTGTCATCAGTAGCCCGATGCCAGCTGCTACGTAAACCAGCAACTGGTTGAATGTGGCCTGGCGATGAGTGGTGGAACCCGATGGGATCATTAACTGGCCAAAACCAAATAGCGGGAGTGCAGCCAACGAAAAATAGATTACCCAGCGGCCTGGAGTGTGGCCTTTTTGTTGTTGGCGATGTTGCTGTGTCCATTCTGCCTCATGTTGCGGACTTTCCGTCGAAGTGGTGGCTTCTAGCTTGAGGTTCGTCTGATCAGAGTTTGCTTCTGGCTCTAAAGCATCCAGTCCGATTTGCTGTAACAGGCCTTCTCCAGATGAATCTTTGTCATCATCGATCACCGTACTGTCCCAAGTCAGTTTGTTGGTGCTCCACCAGATAAGACCGATCAGGCAGACGTTGAGCAGGATGTTCAGATCGCTAAATCGTGCTACCGCGACAAACATCGCAATCGCCAGGGGAATTGCGAAGAGGACGGCGCGCTCTTTGCCCTCTTCGATTGAGATCCTTGCGATCAGTACGACGGCAAAGACGAAGCAGGAGAAAATGAACCGTAGGCGCGCGTCATAGAGCCCATCGTAGAACACGGTCAGTAGAAAGAAGGTCAGACTGCCGACGAGTAGCATGATGAGAACCGGGGTGATAGCGATCACCATGTAATCCATCAGCGTTTTACGTAAACGCAGTCTGGCCATCGAGCCACCTTTCCGCCTGTCGCCAAGATTTTCGCTCTGAATGAACTGCACGGAGTAATAGCCTGCAGCTGCATTGTAGACGTCATGTGTTATCGACCCAAGGATTTCCGCTCACTGGCTTACTCGGCCTGAACGTTGGCTGGTGGATGTAATCGCTAGGAAACGGCGACTCTGGCGATGGTGAATAGACAAAAGAAGGCTAGTGACTGCCTGTGCCAGGAAAGTGTGCGAGTCGCTCGGGGGCAAGCTAGGGCCAGTTGCGTACGCGGCCGAGTTCCCTTTGATGGTTGTCCAGAAGCGAACCGATTGGGAGCGAATCAGCGACTTGTACGTGGCATGATCGGTACAGCTACTGTACCAGGTGGAAAATAGTGCGAGGTGTCTATGGCATCAAGCGATGATCTTGTTGATGGCGTACTCAACGATCCCGCGTGCGCCTGCCTCTTTCAAGCCTGGCACGATTTTGCGTACGATCGACTCTTCCACAATCGTGTTCACGTCGACCCAGTCCGGATCGGACAACGTGGAGACCGTTGGTTTCTGCAAGGCTGGGAGTAGTTCCAGTACTTTGTCCAGATCCATGCGGGCCACATTCATCATCAAACCAACTTTGCCTTCCGCAGCCAGACAGGATTCCAGCATCATTGAAAGATCACTCAATTTGGACTGTTTCCACGGATCAGTGATGGCCTCTTTATTTGCGATCAAACGCGTGGTGCTTTGCAACACTTCGTCAACAATACGCAAATTATTTGCCCGCAATGAACTGCCGGTTTCGGTAACTTCGACGATCGCGTCCGCAAGTTGTGGGGGTTTGACTTCAGTAGCTCCCCAGGAAAATTCGATCTGCGCCTCGACTCCGTGTCTCGCGAGATAACGCGTTGTCAATCCGACAGCCTCAGTTGCAATACGTTTGCCTTGCAGATCCTGGACCGATTGCACGGGGGAATCATTTGGCACGCAGAGTACCCAGCGCACAGGCCTGCGGCTCACTTTCGAAAAAATCAGTTCGCAGATTTCAACGACCTGAGCCTCCGTTTCCATGATCCAGTCGTGACCAGTAATGCCGGCATCCAGGATGCCTTGTTCGACATAACGAGCCATTTCCTGCGCCCGGATCAGAAGGCATTCAATTTCGTCGTCATCGATTGAAGGGTAGTAAGATCGCGACGGAAACGTGACGTGATATCCGGCCTTCTTGAGCAATTCGGCTGTAGCTTGCTGTAGGCTGCCTGCGGGAATTCCCAGTTTTAACTTTGACTCTGACATGCTGCGTTTACCGTCTACGATGGGGCGCTAGTTTTGGGGGCTGCCAAGCGTATTTGGCAGCCAGGTCATTTGCGAAAGGCTCATTTTTCGATGGGGTTATTTACCATAAACCTTGGCGGGGTCAAAAACGCGTTCGCCTACCGCGTTGACTTCCCCTGTCGACGGGGTGATTTGGCGAAAGAAGCAGCTGCGGTAGCCTTCATGGCAGGCTGCACCACCAATTTGGTTGACTTTAACCAGTAAGGTGTCAGCGTCGCAGTCAAAGAAAAGCTCTTTGACTTCCTGAATGTTCCCGCTCTCTTCTCCCTTACGCCAGAGTTTCTGTCGGCTGCGGCTGTAGTAACAGACGCGTCCAGTGTTGAGTGTTTCGTTGTAGGCTTCGCGGTTCATGTAAGCCAACATCAACACGTCGCCGGACTCGAAATCCTGGGCAATTACCGGAAGCAGGGAGTGTTTGTCAAAGTCTGGACCGGACATTTAAAGTAGCCACCGCTAGAGAAATTTCAGATCCCGCTAGCCCCCCAGGTTATCACGCCGCAAGTTTTGCA
>MDTE01127627.1_pt1 | contig 42205 bp, 39 predicted proteins | sample 811231 | NCBI WGS metagenome assembly MDTE01 (sample SAMN05326651, study PRJNA326480) | marine metagenome | isolation source: seawater | place: Indian Ocean: Red Sea | collected 2010
CCGGGGGCGGTGCGTCAGGGGGCGGGAGCGCCGGACGCCCCGAGTCGGCAACGGTCGGTACCGTCTCGACAGGCATCGGTGTCCCCGGGGGCGGTGCGTCAGGGGGCGGGAGCGGCGGCGGCGATGCGTCCGGATTTCCTCCGAGGAGCAGGACTTCGGCCTCGTCGAGGACCAGCCGGACCGAATCGACATAGACCGCCTTGTCACCCTCGACGTCGACGTCGACCAGGAACTGCGATGGCTCGTCCGCCAGCTCGAGTTCGATGGCGACACGCTCCCACGCCCCCGCTCCGGCGTGATAGTTGGAAAACCGCCCGCGGGTCCCGTCGTGAACCTGGACCCGGACCTGGTTCTCTCCCTCGGCCCAGACCCACGCCTCCACTGTCAGGACCCGACCAGCGAGCGGCCGAACGTCGGACAACGCGAACCGCAGCTCAGCGCCGCCGCCGGACGGATACAGCACCACGCTCGTCGGATGTTCGCGGATGGTCGCGTCGTTGTAGCGCAGGTCGCCTGACGTCAGTTGCCATCCCACGGGCGGCCGGGGCCGCTCTGGGGTGTAGCCGGCGCTCCGGCTGAGGGTCGGCATCGGATTCCAACCGATGACCTGCTCGAGGTCCTGACCGATGGCCCGCATGAGGCTGGGCAGGGCCCGACCGCGGAGAAACGAAATCTCCCCCTGGAGGTCGTAGCGCACTCCGGGAATCAGGAAGGCGGATGTGACCGGGGCCGCCACCGCCAGCGCCACCAGGACAACGAGCGAGCGACGCCAACCGGCGCGCCCAAGCGCCACCGCGAGCACGGACGCCGCCCCGACCAGCAAGAGGACCGTTCTCGACGTCCAGATGCTGTTGATCATCAGGAACAACAGCGCGAAGGCCGCGCCGACGAGCATCGGCCGATTCTGAGCGGTCAGCGCGAGCGGCAACCAGAGGCCGAATCCGAGCGCGACGAACAGCCCGCTCATGTGGGTCTGATACATGAACCCGAGCGGGATATAGCGCCCCTCGAAGAAGGTCCGCTCGGTATCTGGCGTGTAGCCGAACTCCGCCGATAGATGCCCGCTGGCCCAGGGCAGACTCGATGGCTCTCCGGCCGCGGCATTGAGCAGGACGTTCTCCCCGAAGAGTTCCAGCCCGGCCAGGAGCGCCACCACGCCCAGGACCGTGATCAGCCGCCCGCGATCAAACTCGGTTCTCAGCAGGTAGCGAGCGGGGAAATAGGTCATCGCCGCGAAGTAGTAGTAGCGAAAACCGTTCAAGCCGGTGAACAGGAGACCGTTGCGGTCATAGGTGTTGAGGATCTGAAAGACCCCCCAGCCCACAAACGCCACCATGACGAGATCGAGGGGCAACACACGTCCCTCACGCTCGTGCATGACCTTGAGGAAGAGACCAAAGAACAGCACGGCGCCAGCCGTGAGGACCACCGTGGCCACACCCATCGGTCCGTTCCCAAGCAGGATCCTGGTCGACGACAAGTCAGCGTCGGCCAGGATCAGGCTGACGGCTCCGATCCAGATCTCCTCGATGACAATCGCCGCGACGAGAAACCCGGTTGTCGCCAACGCCACCAATCGGCGCGGGCGTGCCACTCCGCGACTCTCGAGCACGCGGGTCAACTCGCGGACCGTAATGACGAGCACCAGGACACCGGTCAGCAGATACGGCCACAGGAAGAACACCGGACTCCCCACCGAGCTCTCCCGCAGAATCGAGTAGAACGGCGTCACCGCCACCAGGAACGTCAGCCCGATGAGCGGGCGCAACACGCTGAGTCCCGCCACCAGGACACAGAGCCCGGCGAACAGCACGGAGTAGACGGTGGTCAGCATCTGCGCTCAGGGGGACTGATCTGCGTGGGTCTGATCCGGCTCATCCGATCGTCGACGCGCGCGCCCCCCGACCGCTCCGCGCACACCCAGGCGAAAGACACGGGGCACCAATCTGTACAGGAAGAGCGCGAAGAGCAACGGGGCGTTGAGACGGGTGCGCCTGAGTCGCCCCAGGGCGGCCCACTGCAAGCTCAGGCACTCGAGGGCATAGCGCACCATGCGCCGTCCCTCGAAGTACTGGCGCGGGTGGGTACGCTTCCCGACCAGCGGGGAGCGTAGCTTGGCAAGTTGATAGCCGACAGACACGAGCCGAATGTAGAGGTCCCAGTCGAATAGGGCGCGACGACGTTCGTCATACCCCCCGACGCGCTCCAGGGCCGCTCGTCGGAACAGCACCGAGGAGTGCGACAGCGGATTGTAATACAGCAGCTCCCCTCCCACATCGCGGACTTCCGGAGCGTCGTCGATAGGCTCGAAGGCCGGCTCGATGTCTCCCTTCAGCAGGAGTTGGCCGCTGCCCACCGCCGCCAGATCGGCCCTGGCGGCCAGGGCACGGACCTCAACGGCGAGTCGATCGGGATGCGCCACATCGTCGGCGTCGAGGATGGCGACGAAGTCATGCGACGCCGCCTCGAGCGCGAGATTGAGGGCGCGGCCACGCCCCACCCGACCCGCTTCGACGATCCGCACGCGAGGATCGTCCAGGCCTCGAGCCACCTCCACGGTACGGTCCTCCGACCCATCGTCGACAACGACATGCTCCACCTGGACCCCGCGCTGGGCGAGCACGCTTCGTACGGCCGCCGCGATGAACGGCTCGGCGTTGAAAGCAGTCGTCAACACCGACACGGGCGGGAGTTGGCTGTCAGCCACTCGCCGTATCGAGGACGCCTTGCATCCACCGCTCCAGCACCACCAACTGCCAGACCGCAGGATAGGGTTCCCGGCCGGCCTGAAACGACCGGAGCAGGTCGGAGACCGCACGCGGATCGAAGAGCCCTCGAGCCTGAATCACGTCGGGGTCCAACGTCTCCTGGATCACGGTGCGCAACTCGTTCCTCATCCAGTGCTCGAGCGGGAACGCGAAGCCCTGCTTGGGGCGCCCGACAACCCCCTCTGGCAACAGATCGCCGAGGCTCTCGGTCAGCAGTCGCTTGGGATGACCATGCTGCAGCTCCCACCCTTCAGGCAGCCCGCAGGTAAACTCGACGACTTCATGATCAATGAGCGGCACACGGACCTCAAGTGAGTGCGCCATGCTCATCGCGTCGGTGTCCCGCAATAGGCGCCAGGACATGAAAGTCGTCAACTCCAACTCACTAACGGATCGCCAGGGCCCGGAGGCGCCGTCCGTGACCTCCGTCAGGAGGGCCAGCGGACCTGGCGCGCCGGCCGCCTCAATCTCTGACGCTGTCTCCTCGGTATAGAGCGCGCGGGTCTCCGAGGGCCAGGCGGTCAAACGCGCCATGGCATAGAGCTCGTGCAGCGAGCCGACATCCGGCAACCGTCTCAGCTTCCGTGCGCGGTCGTCTCCGACGCGACCGCCAAAACGCCCGTCAAGGAGTCGGCCGATCCCGCGACGAGCCACCAATGGCGCGCGCCCCCACCAGCCGATCGCCCGATGCCAGCGCGGAATGACGCGATACGTGTCGTAGCCGCCGAACAGCTCGTCCCCCCCCAGGCCGGACAGCGCCACGGTCACCCCACGTTCGCGGGTCGCCTTCGACACCACGTAGGTGTTCAAGCCATCGAAGCTGGGCTGATCGAGGCTTGCCACGGCATCGTCGAGACATCCGACCACATCGGCGGCGCTCAACACGACCTCGGTGTGGTCCGTCCCCAACGCCTGAGCCGTCTCGCGCGCCGCCCTCAGCTCGTTCAGACGGGCTGGGCCATCTCCAAACCCGACCGAGAAGGTCCGCACCTCCTCGCCCGCTGTACGCCGCATCAGGGCAACGACCGACGCAGAATCGACGCCGCCGCTGAGGAACGCGCCTACCGGCACGTCGCTGAGCCGATGTAGTCGAATGCTCTCCTCGAGCAGGCCTCGGAGCTGTCTCGGCCGATCGGCGGGAGCGCACCGGGTATGGCCGGGGGGCGGGAGCGACCACCAGCGACGGGTCGAGATCCGCCCGTCGGCCACCCGAGCCAGGTGCCCCGGCTGCAAGGCGCGCACGCCTTGCAGGATGGTCCGAGGAGGCGGCACATAGCCGAACGACAGATACTGATCGAGCGCGGCCGGATCGAGCGCGCCATCGACCAACCTCGACGCGAGCAGAGCGCGCAACTCTGACGCGAAAACGACACCGTCGGGGAGACTGGCGTAGTAGAGCGGCTTGATCCCGAGCCGGTCGCGGGCCAGCAGCGCCTCACGGGTGCGGGTATCCCAGATAGCGAGCCCGAACATCCCGCGCAGATGGGTCAGACACTCCTCACCATGGTCCTCGTAGAGGTGCACCACGGTTTCGCTGTCGGTGTCGGAGCGGAAGCGATGCCCCGCGGCGATCGCCTCTCGTCGCAGCGACTGATAGTTGTAGGCCTCGCCATTGAACACGAGCCAGACGGATTCAGCCTCGTTCGGCATCGGCTGGTGACCGCGCTCGCTCAGGTCGATGATCGAGAGCCGTCGCATCCCCAACGTCGCGCCGGGGAAGTCCGCAACCCCGCCGTCGTCCGGCCCCCGATGCACCATCGCGTCGCACATCCGCTCCACGGCGGCGCGCCGCTCGGCTGGATCGAGCGCCTCGGACACGACACCGGAGATGCCACACACGATACGTCAGACCGGCGCGAGCTCGTAGCGCTGCTGAGTCGGCAGCGGCGCACGCGCTTCGCAGATGAGCGTCCAGCACGGCGTGGCATCGCCGTAGCGCCCGGCGTACCATCCGGCCGGCCTTGGCTCCGTCTGCCCACGCGCCAGCCGACATCCGGCCACGTCCGGCAGGCGCAGGCGGAGCCGGGCGCCGTCGGGAAGCTGACACGACGCGACGGTCGGCTCGTCGAGTGAGACCGTGACGGCCGGGTGAAAGTGAAAGAAGGTCTCGATCGTCCGGCGCCCGCGCCCCGCAATCGAGTCGGTGACCTGACAGCGCTCACCGTCGAGCACCACCTCGCGGGCGTGCGATACCCCGTCGCCCAGCCGCCCGAACCCGTCGTGAGCCAGGTGCAACCGGGCGCTCCCCTCGGACGAAAGCAGCTCCACGCGAGGAGGTCGGTCGTAATAGGCACGCCCGAGGAGAGGCAGGACACCATTGAGGCCGTGAGCCAGACAGGGTTCATGGCCATCGATCGACACCGCGTTGTGACTGCGCACGCTGCGGCCATAGTCACCGAGCGGCGACGGCCGGTAGGTCGAGCGCCCACCATCCACGAGGAGCGGCATCTTCCGCCAATCGAGCACGAAGCTCCCGAGGTCGGCGTGCGCGTGCGACCAGGCCGGCACGTGCCCCAGTGGATTCACGAAAGCGGCGCAGTGCCAGTCGCCCTCGCTGGCGCGGTAGTAGCCCGCTTCTGCCGCGCGCGAAGACGTGGCGGCTCCTCCGTCGAGAAGTTCCTCCAGTCCGTCGAGGAGCCCGCGCCACTGTGGCTCGGGAACCGAGTCCTCCAGCGCTCCTTCATCGGCCACCCGCGCGAGCCCGGACAGGAAGACTGGCTCGAAATCCGGTGACACGTCGCCAAAAAGACGTGGTCCGCCAGGCGCGTCGAAGAACCGCGCCGCCTTCGCCATGTCGTCGACATACCCCTTCAGCCGGTCGGCCCACTCGTCGTCTCCGACGGTCCGGGCCAACGTCCACAGCTCCGCGAACGTGCGACAGAGCAGGAGGTGATAGTGACTCGAGCCCTCCCGAAGAAAACCGGCCACGAACATGTGCGAGGCACCGTAGTCGACCAGGTGGCGTCCAAGGCCTCGCAGCGCCGGTTCCTGCGAGACGACGCCGGCGTGATACAGCGCCCGGCCGTCATTGAGCAGGTGGTTGTTGGTGGACTCTCCCCTGAACTCGAGCCTGTCGCGCAGGAAACGGGCGTGGCCACCGATCGCCTCCACCAGAGCGGCCTCGATCGACGCGTCCTCGGTGGCGGCAAGGAGGTAGCACCAGTAGACGATGCGTTCGGCAACCGAGTAGCTGTCCCAGCCTGGCGCCCCCTCGTCCGGACGGTGGTCGCGTTGCCAGACGAGGGCCAACTCGGCCAACCGTGGTACCGCTCGCCGGCCGTGACTCGCCAGGACCGGCAAGACCCACCCGAAGCGATGGGCGGCGAACCGGTCCTCCGGATCGGAGAACACGCCGGTCCACGGTGGTCCCTCCGCCAGCGCCCATTCGCGGGTGGCCAGCGGGAGCGCCGACACCGTCTCGTTCCCTCCCGGTGGGGTACGGAGCGGGAGGCGGCCCTCCTTCCCGACCCTCAGCGCGGAGGCAGTCTGCGGAGGAGGCCAAGCCAAGGCGCGGGGGGGGCTGCCGGCTCCGGGTCGGCTGAACAGCAGGCCGTCGACGAGCGCCGAGAAGGCGACGGTGGGATGCCGCAGGGCGAAGCGGGAGTAGGGCAGGAGCTCTCGACGCTGACCCGGCGTCGCGACTCTTCTGAACGCGGCGGCGAGCGAACTCAGAGATACTCCGACATCTTGACCCACATCTCGCGGGCCTTCTCGGGGTGGGTGGTGTACAGATTGGTCGTTTCGTGAGGGTCCTCGACCAGGTTGTACAGCTCGAACGCGTTGGTCGTCTGGTTGTAGATCAGTTTCCAGCCATCGGCCCGAAAGCTCTTCACGTTCGGATGATCTGGCGATGGATTCGGCCCCTCGACGCCCCCCGTCTCGGTGAACGCCGGTCGTCCACCGGTCTCCTCGCCGCGAATCAGGGGTAGCAACGAACGTCCCGTCAATGCCGTGTGCCGGGTGGATGGCGACAACTCGAGGAGTTCGAGGAGTGTCGGCACCAGATCGACCGTCCGGACCTGGGCGTCGAACTCGGCGCCGGCCGGCAGCAGGGGCGCACACACCAGATACATCCAGATGCGGATGGTGTAGTCGTAGGTGAAGACGCCGTAGGCTTTCTCGCCCACCCGTTCTCCAACCCCGCCGCCATGGTCGGTCATGACGACGACCAGGGTGTTGCCGTCCGGGTCGCGCTGGTCGACCGCGTCCAGCAGGGCGGCGGTGTGCTCGGCCCCGCCACGGGCTGCCTCCAGGTAGGCAGCACGGTTGCGCTCCTGGTTGCCGAAGTACTCGTCGTCGAACGGCGTGTACTTCCGCAACACGTCGCGGACGATGACATGATGAATCTCGGGGTAGTGGAGATAGCAGAAGAAGGGCTTGCTCTGCGCGAAGGCGGCGTCCAACTCGGCGAGCTGGTTCGTCAGGACTCCGGTTTCCTCATCCTCGGGCACGATCGAGAGGGAATCAAATCCATCTGGCGGAACGAGCAGCTTACTGAAGGTGTATCCCCTGGTGTGATAGCCGGCCTCCTGGAGATACTGCGCCAGGGTGTGACACTGCCCGCTCTGGAACTGGTCGGACTTGGTGTAGGCATCGACGCCGGTCTGTCGTCCATAGAGCCCGGTCATCGTGGCGTGCATCGACGCCAGCGTGTATGGCGCGTAGGTGATCGTCTCGGAGAACAGGCATCCGCGGCTCCCGAGGGTCTCGAACACCGGATGCACCGAGCGGGCATCGTGGCGAAACTGATCCAGGAGAATCAGCACGATGTTGGGTCTGGGGCCGGTCTTGCGCCCGCCAAACAGTGATCGCCAGCTCATCTTCGTTCCCCGTTGGTTCCGGGCAGGCGCATCAGGAGCCCTTGGTCGCCGCGATGTTCAGCCCCCACCCGATGTAGCGACCAGCCCAGAGCTCCAGACGAGTCTCGTTGCGCCAGGGCGCACCGTACAGCAGCGTCCCGGCCGGGTTCGACCCTGTCCAACGGCCAGCCATCCGCCCGACGAGCTTCCCCAACACCGGAATCTGGTCGAACGTGAACGCGTTCTTGCGGAGCCGCACCCGGGCAAACTCGTGGAAGAGGCGCTGCACCTCACTGGCCGAGAAGACCATCGTCCAGGGGTTCGACACGGTCTGGCGCTTCGACGACATCCACTCGGTGGCCTCACCCAGCCACTGGCGACTGCGCCAGGCCTTCCCTTGCAGCACCCCGCGAATCGGGAACAGGACGCCCTTGTAGAGGAAGGAATGGCGCGCATAGAGCATGACCACAGCCAGCCCACCCGGCTTCAGCACCCGGTGCACCTCGGCCACCGACCGCTCGATGTCGGGACTGTGGTGGAGCACGCCGTTCGAATAAACGATGTCGAACCACCCGTCCGGAAACGGGAGCCGACGCGCATCGCCCTGCACGGCAAGACTGAGCGGGTCGAGCTGGTCCAGCTTGCGCGCGGTCGTCACCACCCGATCGGGGGTGAGGTCGAGCGACACCATCTCGGCGCCACGGTGATTGAACAGCGCGGAATGGGCACCGGCCCCGCTACCGATCTCCAGCACCCGTTGCCCAGCCAGCGCGTCGATCGGCATCTCCCGCACGGCCAGGTGCTCGCGATGCACGAACAACCGCTCGAGGTCGTCGAACATTCCGGCGAGCTCGCCGCTCTCGACGATGGCGGCCGCCGGAGCGTCAATCGCGGCGTGAAGCGCGCTCCAGAACCCCTGGACCTCGGCGGTTCCTGATTCGTCAGTCGGAACAGCCAGCAGCGGAATGCCCTCGCTGGTCACCGGATAGGGGGCGCCGCACTCGCCACACGCGAGTCCCACCTCCCCCGATCGCAGTCCACCGCGACACCCGGGACAGACAACCCAGCCGCCGGCCACGGCATCCCGCGTCGAGAGTCGGCTCATGACGCGTGCGACACCCCTGCCGGGCTGGACGGCGCCACATTGAGCCGCTCGGGAACCCGCGTCGCCAGCAGGTCTCCGACCTCTCGGGCCACGACGCGATTGGCGTCCGGCGTGAAATGCCACTCGCGGTAGATCCGGGTCTCGGCAGGCAGGTCGAGCAACGCCGGCGCTGTATCCAGCACGTCGAGCTGACCCTGCCAGCGCTCGACCGCCGAGCGATAGAAGTGTCTGTGGCGACGGATATAGTCGAGGTCCTCGCGCATCGGCATCACGACGACCAGCGGCCAGGAGCCGTGCCGCCTGGCCTCCGCCGAAAACTCCTCCACCAGCCGATCGAGCAACGCCGTGGCTTCCGGATCGGCAAACAACGCGGCCGTCTGACGGACGCCGCCCCCGTCCAGGCGATCATCGATGAGCGCCGACACCCGACGTTCCACCCCCGGCCATGACCCGCCGAGCCGGCGCACGGCCTTGGCCGGCGCCAGCAATACACCGCGCGGATTGGCGAGACACGACGCCAGATAGGGGAACCGAAACGCCTCGCGGAGAAACCTGCGCTCGTAGAAGTAGTCGTCCAGCTGGATGCCGTCGAGATACCTCGACAGCTGAAAGAACTTGTCGCGAGTATCGATGGGATTCGGAAGCAGCTCGAGCTTCTCGCCATCGAGACGGAAACGCGGCTTGAACGCCATGATGTTGCCGAACTCGTTGTAGTGCTTCCAGACGCTCAGGATGCGCGCAATGGTGCTGGGCACGACCCCCATCACCACCACCGGGGTAGGCGCGGTCGGGTACTCGCGCCTCAGTCGCAACAATCCCTGGTCGAAGCCGTGGTTGCCCACGCCGAAGTTCAGCACCTGACAGGAGAACCGCTCGGCCAGATACCACTGCCAGGTCTCCTGATCCTCCACCTCGCGGCAGAACGTGTAGGAATCGCCGTAGGTCCCGATGAGCTCGGGAAACCCCTCATGTCCGGGGTTGGCGCGTGATCCGCGGTCATCTATTCGGTAGGGGTACTTTCCCAGGTCCTTCTTGGCGGTGTTTGGCTTGCGAATCCAGCCCAGCTCGGGATCAAAGCCATGCTCGAAGAACCGATCCAGCGTGGCCGACGAAATAGGGGGCGTGTGGTCGAGCGCCAGCAGGCCCGGTTGCGTCGCCAGCACCCGGATCACGACCCACGCACCCACTTCGGCAGTCAGGACCACCGCGCCGAGCCACCAGAGTCCGCCCGGCCGCCCCGTCGCGATGAGCCACCACGCGGCCCCCACCAGCACGAGGACGCCGGTCAGCAGTCGCCAGCGTCCGCCGGTCGACGCATAGCGCCAGGTAGTCATCCGAGATGCAGCGCGCAGAACTCCCGCAGCTGTCCCTCGCGAGCCCACCGCGCGGCCAGCTCGTAGTCGCCCGTCGTATCGAACTCGAGCCACCCGCGCTCGGTCGGCACCGCCTCGACCTCGACCCCCTGGTCGATCGCCTCCTGCAGCAGGTCGGTCAGATAGCCCTGCTCGAACCGGCTCGACGTCTGCCAGGGCCCTCCGTCGTGCGCGGCACGAGCCCCGTCGTACACCGCCAGGAGCTGACCGATCCCGGTGTCACTGAACCGGAGCAGACCGACATAGCGTGCGTCCAGGTCGTCCGGCCCCGGGTCTGGCTGCCCGATGCGCACGATCCGCTGGCCATCGGCCATCCGCAGGGTCTCGGTGTCGGTGGTGGTATCGCCGTATCTCGCCTGCCAGTACGGGCGCCAATCGGTGTCCACCGTGACACCAATCGCGCTCGTCGACCGGATGGCCGCGTCGAGCACGCGGTCCTCGAACAGGACGTCGCCATAGGAGAGCAACACCGTGCCGCTCAGCTCCTCGCGCGCGCACATCAACGACTCGACCATGTTCGTCCGGTCGTAGGCCGGATTCCGGTAGCGCACCACGCCACCGTCGCAGCGAATCGTGTCGTCCCGGTAGCCACCGATCACGACCACCCGCTCGACCCCACACCGCCGATAGGCAGCCACCTGATGGTCCAGGAGCGTTCTTCCCTCGAACTCGAGCATCGCCTTCGGCCGGTCCCTGGTCAGCGCGCCGAGACGCGTCCCCATGCCGGCGGCCAGGATGATCCCGGTCATCCCTCCCCTCCCTTCGTACCCAACGTGCGCTTCCAGAAGCTCCGCCGCTCCAGGAACGCCTCCAGCAACCTGGTGTCGGCCGGATGCGCGGTCTCCCGACGCTCCGGGTGGTACTGCACGCCCGCCACCGGAAGTGTCGGGTGAAAGAGCCCCTCCACGAGATCGGTGCCTTCGGCCCAGGCGAAGGCCTTGAGGGCGTGAGACAAAGTGTCCCGCGTCACCGCCTGGTCGTGGTAGCTGTTGACCTCGAACCGCTCGACGCCGAGCAGATCCCTCGCCTCGGTCTCGACGACCACCTGATGGTTCACGCCGGGCGGATGCTCCGCCCCGGTCGAGCCGCGCAGCACGTCGAGCATCGAGCCTCCGAAGTGCACGTTCAGGAACTGCATGCCCCGGCAGAGACCAAGCACTGGCAACCCTTGCGCGAGCGCGCCCTCGATCAAGGCTCCCTCGATCCGGTCCCGCGCCTCGGACGCGCTGTCGGTGGGTGGGGTGTCGCTCCCGTAGCTCCGGGGATGCACGTCATTCCCACCTGTCAGCACGACGCCAGCGAGCGGGCCCGAGAAGTAGTCAGCCACCGAGCCGGTTGCGTTCGACACCGGAACGGGCATCAGTCCGTGGGATTCGAGGTATGTGACGTAGGTGTGTTCCAACGCGTCGCGCGAATCGCCGTAGGGTCCCACCACCAGGCGTTGCGACAGCAGCACCCAGGGTCGGGTTGTCATCGCTCCACGTCCGCCGGCTGCCCCGGTGACACGTCTGGATTGGCCCGGCGGTGGATCTCATGCAAGCACTCGAGCAACCCCTGCGCCAGGTCGAGATAGCGCGTGCTGCTGAGCTTGTAGCCGATCTTCGGCGCGAACGTGACCGGCGTGAACTGGTAGTGCGCGTGGTCGTCATCCGAGGCACCGAGCTCGATCCTGACGTCCTGCCCGACGATCTCGCGAATCATCTCGAGGAGCTGACGCAGCTGGATCGGGTAGGGACCGGTCACGATCACGTGCTGGTTGCGATACACCTCATCGAGCGCCTCGACACTCAGCCGCGCCGCGTCACGCACGTTGACATACTCGCGCAGCTCATCACCAGTGCCGGCCACGCGCAGCGCCCGGTCCTCAAGGGCATCGGCCAGAAGCCGATGGACGCTGTTTCGCCGGTCGCTGCGTGGTCCGTACAGCGTGCCATAGCGCAGGATCGTGAAGTCCATCCCGTAACGCCGCTGGAACTCCTCGGTATAGCTTTCGGCGGCCTGCTTGCTGCAGCGATAGAAGCCACCTCGCTCGCTGTAGACGTAGATCGTGCTGGCGTGGACGAACCGGCTGATACCGGCCTGACGCGCGGCTTCGAGCATCGTGACCGTACCGAGGACGTTCTCGGTGACGGTATCGAGCGGACGAGAGCGGGCGTCGTCCAGGTCGGCCAGGCCGGCGAAGTGATAGACCAGCTCGCATCCGTCAAGAGCCGCCGCCGCCTGCTCCGGGTCGGTCGTGCTCCCTAGCACCTCCTCCTGCTCCGGCAGACGATGGGACGAGGGGCGACGATCCATCAGCCGCACCTCATGCCCCACTCGGGTGAGCTCGTCGGCGACGTGACTCCCGACGAAACCCGCTCCTCCGGTGACGAGTACCTTGGCCATGTCAGCTCGATGCCTCGCGCCCGAGCGGCGTCTTCGTCGACGCATCCGGCGGACGCACACCGTGCTCTCGAAGCCAGTGCTCGACCTGGGGTACCTGCCAGCGATAGTCGACGTCGAGCCCGCCCCACTGTTCCAGCGGGTAGATACGACGTCCCATCCACTTTTGCGGCAACAACCCGTCTTGCATCTGCTCGAGACAGGCCGGCCGCACCACCGACAACCCCATGTCGGCGAACCAGACGTCCCCTTGTGAGTCCCGATCACAATTGAGCGTGCGCGGATCTCCGAACGTCTCGAAGGGGACGAACGGATCGAGCAGGCCGTCGACGTTGACCTTCCTCGCCCGAAGCGGACTCCACATGTTGTAGCGAGAAACCGTGACGGCCGAGTCGACCTCGGGGCGGTCTCGCAACACCAGTATCCCAGCGTCGATCGTCTCGCCCAGCACCGTCGGAGCGTTGCAAAAGAGCAGCGCCACCAGTTCGAGTTCCTCGCCGCGAGCGGCCGCCTGTTCCCGAATCACCCGGTAGCCGTGCACGAACGCGTCTTCACCCAGCGCCGCTGGTGTGCAGAGCTCTGGTGGTCGTTCGATCACCTCGAACCCCTCGCGTCGGGCCAGGTCCATGAGCTCGGGATCATCGGTAGACAGGTAGCCGGCGTCGACCAGCGTCGCCTGGTGCGCGGCGCGCATCGGGTAGGACGCCATCGGCCGGCCCAGGACCGGAAACGTGTTCTTGCCCGGGAACCCGATGCTCCCTTTCCGACCCAGTAGCAACGCGGCGATCATCGAACGACGTCCTTTCTCTCGTGGTCCGGACGACTACGTACCGGCCGACTCGACGTGCGGATGCTGCAGCTCGTGCTGCATGTCGTAGAAGTCCTGATAACGGCCGCTCCGGCGCATCAAGGTCTCGTGGTTGCCAGACTCGACGATCCGACCACCCTCCACGACCAGGATCAGATCGGCGTGACGTATGGTCGAGAGCCGGTGCGCCACGACCACCAAGGTGGTGTGACCGTGCAGTTCGGCCATGGCCTGCTGGATGAGCCGCTCGGACTCGGTGTCGAGCGCACTCGTCGCTTCGTCCAGCACGAGAACGGACGGATCTCGGACCAGGGCCCGAGCCAGCGCAATCCGCTGCTTCTGGCCACCCGACAAGGTCATCCCGCGGGTCCCGACCATCGTCGTGTAGCCGTCGGGCAGCTGTGAAATGAACTCGTGCGCGTGCGCCACGACCGCGGCCTGTTCGACCGCGTGCGGCTCGCTTCCGATCTGTCCGTAGCGGATGTTGTCCTGGACGGTCTCGTTGAAGAGATACGGCTCCTGCTCCACCACCCCGACCAGTTGGTGCCAAGCCGCCGGTACGAACTCGGTGAGCGGCACCCCGTCGACCGTGATCCGACCTCGCTCCGGGTCATGCAACCGCAGCAGCAGATCGACCAGCGTGGTCTTGCCGCCGCCAGACCCCCCGACGATCGCCGTCGTCGTACCCACCTTGATCTCGACCGAGACGTCCTCGAGTGCGAAATCGACGGCGCCAGGATAGCGATAGCTGACCTGATCGAACCGGATACCCTGCTCGATCGCCGAGATCGGGCGGTTGCCTGAGAGCTGCTCCCGCTCGCCGGCGCTTTCGATCAACGCCTGGATCCGGGAGACGTGAGGTAGTAGCTCATTGAGCAGGAGATGGTTCGCCTGGATGACCTTGGCCTTGGGCAGGATCTGCACGAACACGACCAAGAACGCCAGCATCGAGGCCAGCGAAAGGTCGAGCAGTTCGATCGACACGACGAGCGACACCACCACCAGGAGAAACAGCAGCGGTTCCATGAAGAGCGAGGCGATGACCCGGTTGTCGGTGATCTCGATCGCCAGCTTGCGGAACCGGTCGATGATGGCGTCGAAACGCTCGGTCTGCCGGCGCTCGGTCCCGAACGCCTTCACGAGCTTGATCCCGGCCAGGCGGTCATAGAGAAACGTGTTCATCCGGTCAATGAGCGTCTTCTCTTCCGTGCCCTGGCCATATCCCTTCCTCATCCTTGGCAGAATGGCGAGATACGCAGTCCCGGCCAGCGTGATCGCCAGCACCGTCAACGGCACTGAGATGATCATGTTGAGCGTGAGATAGAGCGCGCAGAAGACGATCGCGCTCAGCATGAGCATGCCGTACTCGATGATGGCGCCGGCGTTCTGGGATGAGGTCACGAGCGTCGCCACAACGTCGCCCAGCCGTACCTTGTAGTAGTAGCCGAGCGGCGCGCCCATCAGATTGTCGAACGTCTGCCGCCGGAGCCCGTAGGTGATGCGAGCGCTCAGCACCCGGGTCAGGTGTCGGCTGTAGGCGACGAACAGGTACTTGGCGAGGATGACGACGGTGAAAACCGCGATCAGGCTCCGGAGGCTGTACTCCAGCCCGACGAAGGCGAACGCCTCGGTGATCACGCGCACGAAGATGTTGTCGTCCGCCTGCTCGCTGATCGTCTGGAGGATCGGCACGAGCATGCCGAGCCCCATGCCCTCGAGAGCGGTCGTGACCAGCAGCACTCCCCCGTAGAGCGCCAGACGCCATCGCAACTGCGCGGCCCAGCCGAGCGCAAACCGCGTCTCGCTTCTCACCCGCGCCACTCCTCCGCCAGCAGCCCGAGCCGCCACTCGTCCACAAATCGATCCCGGTGCCAGTAGCTCTCTCGGATCGTGGCCTCGAGCACGAACCCGGCCTTCTCGAAGGCTCGCCGTGAACCGACGTTCGTGGCCCGCATCCCCGCCGTGACCTTGTGCAGGTTGAGCGCATCGAAGGCGTGCGCCGCGATCAGCCGGATCGCCGCTGTCCCGAAACCCTGCCCATGAGCCGACGCCTCGCCGATCACGATGCTGATATCAGCCCGACGGTGCACCCAATCGATGTGATGTAGACCGATGACCCCGATCAGGTCCCCGGCCGGACGGGTCGCGATCCCGAGCAGCACATCCTGACGACTGGCATGGATGCGCTCGAAGAACTGGGCCTGCGACGCCTCGGTGTTCGGATAGAGCCCCTTGTTCAGCTCGGCGGTCACCGCCGGGTCGTTGAACCACTGGGCCCACCGAGGGATGTCGTCGGCGCGAAGCGCCCGCAACCCGACGTGCTCACCCTCGGCGAACCAGGTCATCGCCACCATCCATCACGCAACGTCATAAATGCCTCGGCCGCCTCGACGGCGCAGTCCATCCCGCGTCGTTTCGCCTGGATGCGGACCCCTTCAATCGATCGGGGGTGAGGAAAGTCGCGCCCTTCGACTTCGTAGCAGGCCAGCGCGTCGAGCTTCCGCTGGAGCACGTCGGCGATGTCGACCCAGTACGTAGGTTGAAACAACCACTCCGACAGCTGTGGCGACTGGTCGGTGGACGAGAGAGTCTCGTAGACCCGGAGACACCGGATCGGGACGCTACCGTGGGGCCGGCAGGCCACGCGTACCGCGTCGAACACCGCTCGATGATCCTGGTGGTTGTCGCCCCGGTGGTTCTGGTAGACGACCTCCGGCCGGACATCGGCGATCACCGCCTCGAGTGGAGTGATCAGCGCGATCTGGGAGCGATCCAGCTGCTCGTCTGGCAGGCGCAGGTAGATCGCGCGCTGATAGCCGAGCACCTCGCGCGCCCGCTCGGCTGCCGCCTCCTCCCTGGCGATCCAGTCATCGCGATACTCGTGGTCATAGGCCCGATTGGCCATGAAACAGACCGTCACCTCATCGCCGCGGTCCACGTGCCGCGCGATCGTGCCACCACATCCAAGCACCTCGTCATCCATGTGAGGCGCGATTACGAGTACTCGTGTTGCCATCCTCAATCCGTCGTATCGGCCGTTCCGGCTTCGCCCAGGCGTCGGGCGAGCACCTGTTCTGCCAGCCAGAAGTCAAACTCGTCGTCAATCTCCACGTTCTGTTCCCGGTCGAGTACCAGTTGCTCGCGGCGGCTCCCAAAACGATCGGACCGCTGACGAACGCCCTCGGCGCCGATCACATACACGTTGCCGTCGTCGTAGAAGAAGCCGTCGAGCTGTTGTCTCGGCTTCAGAGCGGTGCCATACGCCTTCCACGTGCAGATGAGCCCCGTGGCGAGCGAATCGACCCCAGCCTCCTGGTAACGCCGGATGCATCGGTCGATCAGGTCCGGATCCCGGATGGGTGATGTCGCCTGCAGGAGGACGATCGTGTCGGCCGGGATCTCGGTGACCACCTGCCGCAGCACGTCGACCGTCGTAACCTCGTCTCCGGCCAGTTCGGCCGGCCGCTCGAGCACCTCGGCTCCCTCGGCGCGAGCCACCGATGCGATCTCGGCGTCCTCGGTCGACACGACGTACCGGTCGATCAACGTCGAGCGTCGCGCCGCCTCGATGGTCCACGCGATGAGCGGCCGGCCGCACAGCGGCCGGATGTTCTTCCGCGGGACGCCCTTGCTGCCCCCACGGGCGGGAGTAACTCCGAGAATCACGAATCGGCCCCCTCGTCGTGGCAGTCGCTCAGGCCCAGACTTCGCGTTCCTTCTTGAACAACTCGTCGACCGAGGCCCAGCCCTCCTGCCGCAACCGCTCGCGCTCCTTGTACCACTCGATGTAGCGACGGACACCCTCCTCGAAGCGGGTCGTCGGCTCCCACCCGAGCTCTTCCTTCGCGCGAACCGAGGACACCTCCTTGCCGCCGAAGTCGCCGGGGCGCGCCTCGACTCGTTCGATGGTCACGTTGCCGACGATCTTCGCCACTGTTTCGGCGATCTGCTTGATCGTCACCTTCTCGGCGCCGTCCAGGTTGTAGATCCGATTGCGACCAACCGATTTCAACGCAAGCACGTTTCCGACCGCCAGGTCTTCGACGTAGACGAACTTCCGGAACTGCTCCCCGTCGCCCGCGATCGTCAGCGCTTCTCCTCGCAGCGCCTTGCCAACGAAGATAGGCACCACGGCGCCGTCACGAGCCCTCGGCCCGTATGGGATGCCGTAGCGCACGATGGTGGTATCCACGTCATACAACCGCCCATAAGACTGGCAGTAGTACTCGCCAGCCATCTTGGTCGCGGTGTAGAGGTGAGACGGAGCACCCAGCGGGGTGTCCTCGTCGACCTGGTCGAAGGGGGCATCGCTGTACACCCAGGTCGTGCTGCCGTAGACCACCCGCCGGACACGACCGGTCGTCCTGGCCGCCTCCAGCACGTTGATGGTGCCCCGCACGTTGATCTGCTCCGAGTAGTGTGGCTGCTCGAAGACATCCTTCACATCAGCGACGGCGGCGAGATGAAACACGGCATCGATGCCGCTCATCGCCATCTTGACGGTCTGCAGGTCGAGCAACGACCCCTGGTAGTACTCGACGTCCTTGCGGAACGTCGGCATCACCAAGTCAAACACCCGCACCTCGATCCCACGATCCCGCAGCTTGTCCACGACGTGCGATCCAATGAAGCCGGATCCTCCGGTTACCAAACATCTCATTGCCGTAGTGCTCCTCTGGATCTTGCGTTTCTGCGTCTGTCTTTGCCGTCGTCGCTGGCTTCAGCGGCTGGCCAGCGCCTGTTGCAGGCTGTTGCCCACGTACTCGATCTGATCATCAGTCATGCCCTGGAACATCGGGAGACACACATGCCGACGGCACAGGTCCTCAGCCACAGGGAACATGCCTTCCTGGTAGGTGTCTCCGAAGATAGGTTGCAGGTGGCACGGCAGCTCGTACACCTCGCCACCGAACGCCACCCCATGGTCCTCACGCAGCCGCTGTTTGAGCGCCGCCCGGTCGATCCCCCCGTCGAGCAGCGCGATGTATTTGTAGTAGTTCGAGCTGCATCCCTCTGGCATCGGCAGAACCGACACGCCATCCATGGCGGCCAGCCGTTCGTCGTACTTCGCCGCGATGCGCTGGCGTTCGACGATGAACTCCTGGAGCCGGGCCAGGTGGGCCACCCCGATAATGGCGTGCGGTTCGCTCATGCGCCAGTTGTAGCCGAGCTTGTCGTGCAGGTTCTGCGTGAAGGAGAGCTTGCCCTGATCCCGGAACAGTCTGGCGGCATCGCGGATCGACTCATCGTTGGTGGTGATCATCCCACCCTCACCGGCCGTGATCACCTTGGTCGGGTAGAAGGAGAACCCGGCCGCATCGCCAAACGAGCCGGCGGCGGCGTCACCGAGTCGGCTCCCGTGCGCATGCGCGGCGTCCTCGAACAGGAACAGGCCGCGCCGTTGACAGAGCTCCCGAATGGCAGGCATGTCGGGCGTCACGATCCCGGCAATGTGCACCACGACGACCGCGCCGGTGTCCTCGGTCAGTTGAGCCTCAATCGTCTCCACGCTGACCGCAAAGGTCGCGGGGTCGGCGTCGACGAATCGGACCTTCCCGCCGGCGTGCGTAACCGCGAGGACGGTCGCGAAGAACGTATTGGTCGGCACCAGTACCGTGCGTCCCTCGACCCCGTGTACGCGCATCGGAATTTCGATGGCGCTCGTGCCGCTGTTGACCGCAACGGCGTGCTGGGTCCCGCACAACTCGGCAAACGCCTCCTCGAAGGCACGGCCGTGCTTGCCCATGGTGAGCTGACCGGTTTCGAGGGTCTCACCGATTTTGGCCAGAATCTCGGCGCGATCGGACTCGGGAAAGTGAATCTTGACTGGAGGAATCTTCATGAACGTACACCTACCGTCACGGGGTTGGGGTGGAAGCATGCCCCGGCCCGCAAACGAGCCGGCGCAGAGTGAGAAATACGGCTACTGGTCGGTCTCGGCGGCTGGTCGTGCCGTGACAAGCACGCCGTCCCGCCAGACCGGCACCAGGTCATAGCGGTCCTTCTGCGCGCAGAACAGCACGTCGGCACGGCGGCCCAGCGCCACGAGGTTACGGCCGGACTCCGAATCGAGGAAGTCCCGGGGAAAGTCTGAGCTGTAGCGGGGCTCGACATCGCCCCGCAGCGGACAGTTCGGCATCGCCGCCGCGATCTCGGTCGCGGCGATCACGTCCTCGACCGCGATGTCATTGTTCCGACCCGCGACGAGGAGGGTAACCCCCCGGCCCTCCCGTCTCGCCCAAGCGTCAACATATCGTGCCGTCGCCGTCACATTGAGGAGCGTGCCGACCAGCACCCGCGGTTCAGCACCGCTGGCCGCGGCAGCGATACACTCCGTGCCGTTGGTCGTCGTCAGCACCAAATCACGTTCGCGATAGTCGTCTCCCACGAACGAAAGCGGCGAGTTGTCGAGGGTAAGACCGGCTATTTTCCGGCCGCCTCGCTCACCGGCCGTGAAGTCGCCGACACACTCGGCGACCGAGGCAACCGGCCGGACCGTGCGCACGCCATGCGCGAGCGCCGCCACGATGGTGCTGCTGGCGCGCAGCGCGTCGATGACGACGATGATCTCCCCATCCCGAGCCGCCTGGAGCGCGGCGCCGGGTCCGAGCGCCAGCGTCACCCGGGTCGACGCCACGTGCCGCGACAGCAGTGTGTCGCCCCTCAGGCCGGTCCGGAGAGTCTCGACCGCGATGGCGTCAGCCGGCGCGACGTTGCCGAGGTTAACGTCGCCGCCGCAGTTGCTGATGAACCAGGCCTGCTGGGACCTGAGCGGCGCCTCGAACAGCAGCCGCTCGAAGCCCACGGCATCTATCATCCGGGCAATCAGCTCCGGCCGTACGTCGCCCTCGTCGTCGAACATCCCGACGGTGCCGGACTCACGTCCCTCCATGACGACCTTCCAGGCGCCTGCGTCGATCTCCCGTCTGGTCACGGCCACCCGCTCATCTGGACTCAACCGCGCATCCTCGACTACCGACTTCCGTCCCACCTCGGAGACCACCCGAAAGCCCTGCTGCTTCGCCTGACTAATAAGTTCGAGCTTGTGCCGCCCCATCTCGAGTACACCGTCCGAGACCTCGATGCAGGAAAACCCCAGCGCGAGCGCTTCCTCGAAGAACCGGTCTTCCAGGCCGTGCGCCGCCGCGACCTCGAGGAAGGTCCCGCCGGGACAGACCTCGATCTCGGCCTCCAGGTAGACCTGCACCTTTTCGGCCACCCTCGCCCTGGGCATCAACCGGGCGGTTCCCCACCCCAGCTTGACGAGGTCGATGTAAGGCCCGGCCGAGGAGACCAACTCACGCGCGTCGGCGACGCTGAGCCCCTTGTCGAGCACCATCGTCACCCCGGTGTCTCGAGGCTTGACCGGGCGCACCGGCAGTGGGATGAAGCCGAAGGCGAGATTGTTGTCACTCATGGGTGGGTCTTCACGACGCGGCCAGCTCCGCCAGGGTCCGCGCAACCCGCTGAGCGCCCCGGCCGTCCACCAAGCGCGGTCCGGCCGTCCGCAAACAGCGCCGGAGCCGCGTGTCGCGCAGCAGCCGGATAATGCCCCGCTGGAACCGCGACCGCGTGAGCGTCCGATGGACGCCAAGGTTGAGCACCGCGGCCGCCCCGGCAAAGCGGTCGGCCACCCGCAGCTGACGAACGGTCGGGCACACGACCGCCGTCGGCACCCCCAGACAGGCCAGCTCGTAGAGCGTGTCACCCCCATGGGCGATGGCCGCCCGGCTGGCACGCATCATCCGGAAGAGCCGGTCCTGGGGAGGCGCGCGGTCGACGCGACACGCAACCGGGTAGCGTTCGACGGCTCGCTTCAGCTCCTCGTGGTGGTCGAACAGCGTACCCACCACCACCCGCAGGTCAGGGGGCTGGGTCATCCCACCCAGCCAGCGAATCAACCTGGGCGTCAGCCCCCGGGCGTCAGCCCCTCCCATCGTGAGCAACAGCGAGATCGCCGGCCTACGGGGTGGACGCCGCCGGGCGAGGCGAGGGCTCAAGACCATCAGCTCTGGCCGGGCAACGACATCGAAGACCTGGTCGAGCCCAGTGGGGCCTTGCCCTTCCACTATCGCCGTCACGACCAGACCAGCCGCTCGCAGCCGGGTCACCGTGGTCTCCTCCAGCCGCATGACGCTGCAGAAGACCACCCGAGCTCCGGCACGTCGAATCCTCCGTCCGAGCGCCGCGGCCGTCTCGGGACCGAGCCTGGTCGTGAGCGACGAGACCCCAACGCCCAGACCGTCGAGCACCGAACGCACTGGCCGCGGTCCGTAACCGAGGCAGCTCGTCTCGATACCTAGTCGGTCGAGAGCGCTGATCACATGCGCCGACTCCATAACGTGGCCAAGTCCGATGCCAGTCCCTCCCTCGGTGACCACCGCGACCCGGCTCACACCACTTCCTCCCGACGGCCGAGTCCGGGCAGCGTCCACTGCTGGCTGGAGCGGGTCATACCCCGAACGGCCGCTCCTCGGCCAGTAGCGCGTCGACGGTCGTGATGACATCCATCCGGATCTTGAGGGAGACCAAACCCCGGCGATAGTCGGTCACGGGCTCGACCGGCTCCTCGAACACCAGATCGAGGAAGTAGTCAGCGAGGTTGATGCCCGCATTGACCAGGTTCTGGTCCTGCGCCGCGATCCGCCCACCATTAACCTCAATAAGGTAGGGCTCACCTTCCAGCTCGAGGAGTTCGACGTTGTTGAAGCCGGGGGTCAGACCGAGCCGCTCCACCACCTCGACGGCCGCCGCACGAATAGCGTCATGGTCCTCGATGACGGCCGCCAGCGTGGACGACTTGATAGGGCGGTCCTCGATCTTCCTCCGCGGTACCGCATAGAGGAGGCGCCCGTCATGGTCGTGGAGAGTCGAGACGTTCCACTCGGAACCGCGAAGGAACCGCTGGACGATACAGTCGACGCCGCGATGCCTGGCACTGTCGAGCCGCCGGGCCAATTCGGCCGCGTCGTCGACGAGATGCACCTCGCGGGCACCGCTTCGGTCGGTGGCCTTCAGAATGGCCTCCCCCCCGAACCGGTCGAGGATCTCCGCGGCCGCGCCGGCAACGGGGGCGTCGACGGTCGGGATCAGGGGAAACCGATAGCCTCGCTCCTCGAGGGTGCGATACGTCCGTCGCTTGTCGTAGGACAGGGCCAGCGCGTCGTAGGACGGCAACAGCAGCCGGCACCCGAGCCGCTCCAACCGGTCGCGGTACTGGGCGATCCAGATGTACTCCTCTTCGCAGGTCGACAGATAGACGTCCGCCCGCTCCCGACCAACCAGATCGCAGACCGCGTCGACATACTCCAGACCGGGCCCGGCTTCGGGCACGACGTACCGCTCGGCAACCTGGTCGAGATAGAGGTTCCCGGCCAGCGGTTGCATGTCGGTCGCGATGATGTGGGCCCGGTAGCGGCTGGACCGACCAAGCGCCTCGAGCATCGCGGGAGTCGACGGGCTGCCGAACCCAGTGTAGAGCAGCCGCACGTCCCGGCGTCGGGTCATACCACCTGCCACGTGATGGCCTGCCCTTCGGCTAGTGCCACCCGAGTCGGACGCCCAAGCACCACCGGCAGCACCTCCGGCGCCAGCCCGTCCGAGGGGCGCACCACCACGATCAGCTCCTCTGTGAGGGGGGTGCCGGCCGGGATGTCGGTGGCCGCGTGCAGCGTGCGGCGCACCACCGCGCGCGCGGCCTGCTCCCCCATCGTCAGACTCTTGACCGGCGACCCTTGAGCGACTTCGACGTCGCGCACCGCCTCCACGAAGTTGGCCAGCTCGGACGGCTCCAATGCGATGCGATGGTCATCACCAGACTGGGACCGATCGAACGTGAAGTGCTTCTCGACGATGTCGGCCCCCATCGCCGCCGCGGCAAGGGCCACGGTGGGGCCAATAGCGTGGTCGGAGTAGCCCACCGGGCACCCGAACATGCCCCGGAGCGTGGTCATCATCTGCAGGTTGGCGTCGGCCGGTCGCATCGGGTAGTCGCCGACGCAGTGCAGCACCGCCAGCTTTCGGTTGCCAGCGTCGGCAATGGTCTCGACAGCCCGGGTGATCTCGGGCAGGGTCGAGAAGCCGGTCGAAAGGATCATCGGCTTGCCAAGCCGCGCCGTGTGGTCGAGAAGCGGGTAGTAGGTCACGTGCGCCGAGGCAACCTTGTAGCAGGGGAGGCCGAGCTCCTCCATCCAGCCCAGCGTGACCTCGTTGGTCGCGGTGGAGAACATGAGGACCCCGGCCTCTTCACAGGCATTGCGAAGCCTGGAATACCAGTCGCGGGGCATCTCCAGACGCTGCAGCTCGGCGAAGGAGGGGTCGGAGCGGGTCACGAAGTTAGTGGCCAGGAAGCTCTGGAACTTGACCGCATCTGCGCCGGCCCGCCCAGCCTCGCCCACCAGCTCGATCGCACGGCCCAGGTCACCCTCGTGGTTGGCCCCGATCTCGGCCACTAGGAACGCGGGGTGCCCTGGCCCCACCCGCCGGTGGCCAATCTGGATAGTTGATTCGAGCAACATAAAGTCAACTCCGGAGTTGTCAGGCCGAAGACCGGACTGCGGACGACCCAATGGACGCGGTCAGACGATTCCGCCAGACCGGCAGCCAGGGGCGACGGTCGATGCACCAATCGAGGAATGCCTCACGCGCCAGCCGGACGAGCCTCGCCTCCCACCAGGCTCCCGGCGCCTCGAGCACCCGGGACACTTGGTGGGCGGCGGCGGCCGGCGTGGGCTGGAGAACACCAGCGGCGCCGAGCTGCTCAAGCAGGGGTGCCACTGCCGGCGACATAGCCCAGAGGCGGGGGGCGTAGAACAGCACGACCGGTCGATTCGCGCACAACACATCGATAAAGGTCGTCTGCAGGTTGTCGACCACGACGAGTGCGCTCTCGTTCAACCGCTCGTCCACCGACCGCGAAAAGTCGTCGAACCGTAAATCGGGCACCGAGTCACTCAGCCGCTCCTTATTCCGCCAGCCGAGTTCATGCGGATACAGACGCACCAGGAATCGACTCCGGTCAACGCGTGACAGTGCGGTGAAAAAAGCTGCCTGGTCAGCGATGTAGGCAGCCACCTGTCCTCCGATCGGCTGTGACCGAAAACTCGTGACAAACCGGTTGAACGTCGTTCCTACGAACAGCGCCCCGCCGGCGCCGGGCGGTCCGGACGAACGTGCACACACCTGACTCAATCGTGGATCGGGCACCGGGTTGACCCCGGGCTCCGGACAACCCCAGCTCCAGTACTCGTCAACCACCTGGGTCATGTGGCTGTCCATGGGCGAGTGGTCCGTCACCCAGCTCGCCCCTCCATGCTGGAGACCGATCAGACGCCCACCCCGCTCTGCAGCATCGGCCGCAACACACTTGAACCGCTCGTTCGACTTCCATCCCAGCCCAGAGACCACCACCCGAGTTCTCCCACGACGCACCGCGGCGGTCTGAACCCGGAGGCGCCGGTACCCTTCCAGGTAGACGGCCGGCAGGTTGATGGAAAGCGTGGCAAGCAATCGAGTCGTGAACAGGTCCGCCCCCGGTATGGTCAGCGCGGCCAGTTCCCTCCGCGTCTTCGGATCCAGTTCCACGGGGTCGGTCTCGAGCTTCGGCTCGAACGGCCACACCCGGAACCGGGTAGCCAGCACCAACCGCCAGAGCTCCGACCGGCGAAGCCGCGACCCGTGCAGCAAAACTGGACGGCCTGCACCAAGCGCGCTCAGACACTTGCCATAGACCTCCCGTACCGCCCCGCGCAGCCTCAACGCCGCCCCGGCAGCAGCCACGGGCCGATGTGGGCGAACTACATGCTCGGCGGCCGGAAACCGATGCCCGGCCACGGCGAGCAGCTGGCTAAACAGCTGCAGGTTGTAGCCGTCGCCGAACACCAGGTAGGTGTAGTCTGCCCAGTCGCGCGGGGTGACCCAGGAGTCGGTCGCCAGCACGCGGGTCACGAACCTGGGATGACTATCGAGAGCCCGCTCCAACAGGCGGAAACGATCGTAGAGGGCATGCGTAAAGTGGAACAGCCAGGGTCCGAGCAGGATACGCCAGTAACGAACGTCATGACGCTCGTCGTGGAGGGCGTTCAGGAAGCCGGTCAAGACGCTAAGCACCTGGGTGACCCGCTCGGCACAGTAGGCCTCCGCCGACCGCCGTGCTGGCGGGTCGTCCCACTGGTCCGGCAGCACCTCGGCATCCAGAGCCCGCCAGACCGCAGCCCTCTCCGGCAGCCGACACCACTCCCCGGCGAAGAGAATGGGCCCGCTCGTATCCCAGAACTCCTCGAGCGCTGTGGTCGCAAGAAAGACACCATCGCTGCCGCCTCCGGCGTCCAGTGTCGTCGTCATCTCACTCGCTTGGAGCCGGCGGCGTCCATTCGCACACCAACCCCTTGGCCTGCAGCGTCTCGGCGATCCACAGCAGTGCCGGGTCCCCATAACGGCGCGCGACGAGCTGCGCACCAAAGGGCAACCCGCCCGGACCGGCGAACACAGGCAGCGACATGGCCGGCGCGTGGCACAGCGTCCAGATGAGACAGCAGTCCTTACCGTCTCGTCCGTCAAGCCCCTCTGGCGCCACCCCGGAGGTCGATAAGTTGAGGATGACGTCGTGCCGATCAAAGACCTGGTCGAGCGCATGCCCGAGCCGCCGCTGGCGGGCAAGCCCATCCTGATACGCCCCGGCGCTGACCTGCCGACCCCGTTCGACCATCTCCCGGAACTGGTCGCTTACGAGCTCAGGATGCTCGGTGTACTCCCGACTGAAGTAGTAGGACAACGCCTTTGAATAGATGAGCTCGTGCAGGTCGTGGCACTCCATGAACTCTTCAGGAAGGGTAACCTCGTCCAGCTGCACGTCAGGATCCGCCGCCCACTGGTGCGCCAGATCAAGCAGCTCTTTCTGGGCGTAGGGCTGCGCTCGATCCCAGACCGGCCCCCTCACCAGCGCCACCCGGAGCGGCATCGAGAGTCTCTCGGGAGCCCATCCATCGATGTGGTTGTGGACGTGGGGATGGTTGGGGCCCTCGACACGGCAACAGTCGAACATCAACCGTAAATCCTCGATGCTCCGAGACATCAGCGACACATGGTCCAACGTGTCGAGCGTCTTTAGGATCCCGGTGCGAGGGATCACGCCGAACGAAGGCTTGAAACCGTAGATGCCGCAGTAGCTGCTGGGACGAATCGTCGACCCGGCGGTCTGGGTGCCAAGCGCAAGCGGCACCATCCGGCTAGCGACCGCCGCCGCCGAGCCACTCGACGAGGTACCCGGAGAGTGATCGGAGCTGTAGGGATTCCGAGTCGGTCCTGGATGGTGGACCGCAAATTCGGCGGTAACTGTCTTGCCGGGTACAACGGCGCCCTGCCACCGCAGATGGACCACGACCCGGGCGTCGTTGCCTGGCGTAAAACCGCGCCAGATCTGGCTCCCCATCTCGGTGCCCAGATCCGCTGTGTTGAAGACGTCCTTCACCCCGACCGGGATGCCGGGCAATCGCCCGGTGTGGGTACCAGCGGCCAGTTCCTCATCCAGGCGTGCCGCGTCGCGGCGGGCTGCCTCGGGCTCAAACCGCGCCCAGGCGGAGACTGATGCCTCGAGCTCGTCGACACGGGCGATGCAGTCCTCGAGCAGCGCGGTCGGCGTCAGCTCGCCCGCCCGCATGGCCCGAACGGCCTGGCTGGCGGTCAACGCGGACGGTCGTCGCGCGGTCATGCCTTCACCGTCTTGGGACGAGGCACCTTGGGAAGGCTGGCGGCCGCGCCCCGACGCTGGCCCTCGAGAATCTCGAGGAACTCCTCCTCCGTGTAGCCCGTGATGCTGAGGTAGTAGTCGAGCTCGCCGGGCCGCTCCGCATCGATCTGCTTGGCCAGCGCAAGCCCTTCCTCGCGGCTCATCAGGCCATTCCGCACATCGATACTCACGTGGTCTGTCGCTCGGCCGAAGCCACGCTTGACCCACTTGGCGTAGTCGTGGACCCCGGCCATGCGGCACTCGACGCTCTTGTAGCGTTTGTAGGTCCCCTCCACATTGTCCTCACGCCAGCCGTACTCCCGCTTGAGGAAATCGACCTGCCGTTCACCATCCCAGAAGAGGTAGTCTCCCAGGTGGATGCCGTGGACACCTTCGGCTTGCAGCTCCTCCCGCGTGGGGAGCTGGAATGGGCGAAGGTCGCGACGACTCACCTGATCGCTGACCATTTTGTCCGGATGCACCTTGGTCGAGACTTTGAGGAAGTACTCCTCGTCGAACTCGATCTGGTCTTCGTAGGTGGCCTTGCTGCCAAACTCGGCGGCCGATTCCCCCCAGATGATCAGCGGGATCTTGAACATGAGGGCGGTCTGCAGCGGCCAGGCGCCCACCCCGGCATGGCAATGCCAGCAGGCGTCCCCGATCTTCGGAAGGGACTGCCGGGCAAGGTTGTTCACCAGCTTCCGATTGGGCGTGAACATGACGTGATCCACGTCGAACTGCTGAATGCAGTTCTGGAGGTTCCACCACCCCGTCTCGCTCCACCAGGTGTGGCTGAACGTGGTCGTCAGCGGCTTCATCCCGTAGACGTTGCACAACACATGCAGCTGGAAGCAGCTGTCCTTGCCGCCACTGATCGGGACCAGACAGTCGTAGTTGGTGCCAGCTTCCTCGCGAGCGTGTTCGAGAAGCTTCTTGAGCTTGACCTCGCGGGCGGCCCAATCGATGTGCATCTTCATCTCGGAGCTGCGACAGGCCTTGCAGATGCCGAGCTCGTCGAACTCGAGTCCCTCTGAGGTCTCCGGCAGACAGCACCTGAGGCAGTACTGCAAATTGGGGAAGGGCGTGGTGGTGTCCTCGCTCATCACGATGTGCTCCTGGGAGACGGCGACGCTGCGTCACGTCCGGCAGTCGGGTGAAGCCAGCACACCCGCTCGGCCGGAAACCCGAGTCCTTCCAGCTGGACGCGGATCTGTGGCGCTTGCTTGAACGTCATGACGACCAGCCGCCCGAACGGCTGACCGTTGAGGGTCGCGGCCCGCAACGCGGCAGGCTCGTCAATCGGGAAGTCAAAGAAGGTCCCGGTGCGGCGGTCGTCGACCACACCGGTCAGTCGCAGGTCCGTCCCCTGCAGGCTGACATAGCCAATCTCGGCGACTTCACCCGCGCCGTAGAAGACGACCGGCTTGTAGTCCCCGACCCCCGCCGCCGCGCGGTCGGCATCAGACCATTGGTGGGAGATCACCTGCAGGCTGGCCCGGATCCGCTCGCGCGTCTCGGTATACAGACGCACGGTGTTGTCGAGATACTCCCGCGTAATCCGTCCCTTCTCGATGATCCCGGCCGGAGTGATGAGATACCTCACCCGGTTTGGTCGAATGTTGACTACCTTAACCCAGCCCTTCTTCGCCACCCGCCGGATCAGCAGATTGGTGAGCCCCAACGCAATGCCCAGATCCTTGGACAGCGAGCGCTGAGTCACCGGCTGTCCAGCCTCTATGCGAGATAGCAGGCGCAAGGTGTGGTGGTCGTGGGACCCCAACGGAGGGACTCCGTCCCCGTCAGTCACATCTGCAACGTATCATAAAAGCGAGACTTACGGCGATATCGTTCACGAAGTGAACTTTAGGAGCATAGTCGAGACCGGGAAACAGTCAAGCCCGGAGGACGGAAGGGTCACCAGCCGATCGTCGCTGAATCTCATTGAAAAAAAGGGGTTAGGTCGTTTCCCGGTGTCCTGGAAGTAGATGTGATCTCAGCTCGTCGAACTCGTCGACGGCCCTCGTGTAGTCCTCGGGTCGGCCAATATCCAGCCAGTAGCCATCGAACGGGTAGACATACAAGGGCTTGCGCTTCTCGAGGATGCGAGATACCAGGTCTGGTAGATCGCAACGCTCGCCGGGTTCCAGCAGATCGAGCACCTCGGGTTCGAACACGTAGATGCCCATGCTGACCGTCACCGTCTGGGTTGGCTTCTCGTGGTAGGCCACAAGCTGCCCACCCTCGTCGACCTCGAGCACTCCGAGGTCGCTCTGCACCTGCTTGCTGTAGGCCGCGACGGTCGCGCAGGCGCCGGACTCGACGTGCTTGCGGACCAGATCGTTGTAGTCGATCGAGCAGAGCACGTCGCCGTTCATCACGAGGAACCGCTCGTCCAGAGCGGGAACGAGCGTCAGGGGCCCTGCGGTCCCGAGCGGTTGTTCTTCGCGTGAGTAGTCGATCGAGACACGGCGGTCACCACCACTGAAGTAGGCCATGATCAGCTCGGCCAGGTGGCCGACGGCCATGGTGATCCGCTCGACGCCAGCGGCCTCAAGCTGTCGCACGAGAATGTCGAGGATGGGTACGTCCCCGACCGGCACCAGCGGTTTGGGAAACGCCACGGTGAGCGGCGCAAGCCGGGTGCCCCGACCGCCGGCCAGGACCACCGCCCGCCGGACCCGCGATGCGCCTTGATCAGCGATGGTAGCGCTCCGTCAGATAGAAGGACCGGTGTTCTCGTACCCAGGCAACTGTCTGTCTCAACCCCTCTTCGAGACTGACCTCCGGTTGCCAGCCGAGTACGTCCCGAGCCCGCTGATTCGACGAGCAGAGCCGGTCGACCTCGCTGTTGGTGGGACGGATCCGCTCGTGCTCGGTCTCGACCACCGGCGTGACGTCCAACACCCCCGCAATCGCCTCCAGGATCTCGCCAATCGAGACATCCCGCCCGGTGCCGAGGTTGATCTCCTGCCAGGGCAGTTCGTCCGCCTCGGCCGCTCGGAGAAACCCCGCCACGGTATCGGCGACAAAGGTAAAGTCTCGCCTGGGATGGAGACTCCCCAGCCGAACCGCCGGCCCGTCGAGTAGCTGGGTAATGATGGTTGGAATCACCGCTCGGGTCGACTGACGCGGCCCGAACGTATTGAACGGGCGCACCGTCACGACCGGCAGGTCGAAGGACCGGGCGAACGCCTCGGCCAGCTTGTCCGCGCCGATCTTGCTCGCCGAGTAGGGCGACTGCCCCTGGAGCGGATGCGTCTCGTCCATCGGCACGCGGAGGGCGGTGCCGTACACCTCGCTCGTGGAGGTATGCACCAGCCGACGCACCCCCGCTCGGCGGGCCGCCTGGAGCACATTCAGGGTCCCCACCACGTTGACCGCTACCGCCTCATCCGGGCTCTGGTAGGAGTAGGGAATGGCGATGAGCGCGCCGAGATGGAACGCGTCCCTTACCCCGTCGAACGCAGCCTCGACGACGTCGGCGCGGGTCAGGTCGCCGTGCATCAGATCGACCCGTTCGCGCACCGCGGTCGGCACCTCCGACAGCGCGCCCAGATCGCCACGAGAGGTATAGCGCACCAGTGCACGTACCCGAGCCCCGTCCGCCACCAGCGCCTCGACCAGATGGCTGCCGATGAAGCCTCCGGCACCCGTCACCAGTACTGGACGGTCCTGCCAGAACGACGAGACGGCGGTCATGTCAGCCACCCTCCTCGTCAGCGGCGCGCATCTCGTACTCGGTGTCCGGCACCGTCTCGTCGAGCGGCTCGCCCGTGAGGAACGCCACGACGTTCCGGGCCGCACCGACTTCCATCGCGAGACGACAGTCGGCCGACATCGACCCCATATGCGGCGTAATCAGACACGTCTCGACCTCGACGAGCTCGCCGTGGTACGGCTCCTCGGCAAAGGTGTCGACGGCGGCCCCGGCAATCACACCACGACGCAGCGCGTCAGCGAGCGCGGCCTCGTTGACAACGCCGCCGCGGCAGGTGTTGACCAGCACCGTGTCGGCCCCCATCGCCTCGAGTTGCTCGGCGCCAATCAGGTTCCGGGTGTGACGAGTCAGTGGCACGTGGAGGGTCACGACGTCCGCTTCCTTAAAGAGCGTCTCCTTGTCGACCCAGCGGACCGGCTGCTCGAGATCGGTCGGGGACACATCGTTGGCCAGAATCTCCCCCCCGAACGCAGAGAGCAGTCGGATGACGCGGGTACCTATCCGTCCCACGCCGACCACGCCGACCGACACCTTCTCGAGCCGACGACCCTGAATTCGTTTCCAGACGCCGGTGCGAATCGCCCGGTTGGCAATGTGCACGCTCCGGAGGAGCGACAATGACAGCCCGATGGTGAGCTCGGCCACCGCGTCAGCGGGCCCCTCCGGCGTGTAGGCCACTTCGACGCCCCGCGCGCGGGCGGCGGTCAAGTCCACGTTGTCCAGACCAACCCCGACCCGGGAGATCAGTCGCAATCCGGGTTCAGCCGCCATCACCCGGTCAGTGATCGGTTCGGTACCCGCGATGAGACAGTCGAACCCGCGCACCAGCGAGGCCAACTCGTCCTCGGTCAGGCGGCGGTCGATGGGATTCAGGACATACTCAAGACCGGCGTCTTCGAGCACACGCAGCGAGATCGGATCGACCTCGCCGAACGGCACGGTCGTAATCAGGACCCTGGGCACGAGCAGCTCACGTCGAACGGAGTTAGGGTGGCGACACCGGCGGCGTCGGCGGCGCGTTACGCAGCCGGTCGAGATCGGCGTCCACCATCATCGCGACAAGCCCGGTGAAGTCCACCGCCGGCGCCCAGTCGAGAGCCGCCCGAGCCTTGCTCGAGTCCCCAATCAGATGGTCGACCTCAGCCGGCCGCAAAAACCTGGGGTCGGTCTTGACATGTTCGCGCCAATCCAGCCCTACGTGCGAAAAGGCTGTCTCGACCAGGTCCTCGACCGAGTGGCTGACTCCGGTCGCAACCACATAGTCGTCAGGTGCGTCCTGCTGCAACATCAGCCACATGGCACGGACATAGTCGCCGGCAAAGCCCCAGTCACGATGAGCGTCGAGGTTGCCCAGCGCCAGACTGTCGGTCAGGCCGAGCTTGATCCGGGCGACCCCGTCGGTCACCTTCCGGGTAACGAACTCGAGTCCGCGTCGCGGTGACTCATGGTTGAAGAGAATGCCGGACACCGCGAACAGGCCATAGCTCTCGCGATAGTTCACGGTGATGTAGTGCGCGAACACCTTCGAGACCCCATACGGGCTTCTGGGGTAGAAGGGCGTGTCTTCGGTCTGCGGCGTTTCCCGCACCTTCCCGTACATCTCACTCGACGATGCCTGATAGAACCGGATCGAGGTATCCACGCGACGGATCGCGTCGAGCACGCGCGTCACACCCTGTGAGTTGAACTCACCGGTCAACATCGGCTGATCCCACGACGCGGGAACGAACGACATGGCCGCGAGGTTGTAGAACTCGTGGGGACGAACCTCGTCGACGACCTTGAGCAGCGACATCTGATCGAGGAGATCGGCGGGACGCAGCTCGATACGGTCCCGGAGATGTTCGATGCGTTGAAGGTTGGGCGCACTCAATCGACGAGTGACGCCAACGACTTCGTACCCCTTCTCGAGCAACAGCTCCGCAAGGTAGGAGCCGTCCTGTCCCGTGATGCCAGTGATGATTGCGCGCTTGGACATAGTGGCTTCGATATCGAGTCGTCCGGACGAGGACGCCCGGGGCATTCTACCCGCAGGCGGTCGCCCGCGGACTACAGCCGATGGATGTGACGGCCGGCCTGCCCCTTGAGCGCGTTCCGGGTATCCACGAGCAGAGGGGCGCGCTCGGCAATCAGCGCGTAGTCGAACTCTTGATGACTCGTGGTGATGACGCCACAGTCGAATCCCCCGTCGAGCGCCTCCTCGACTCCCACCGCGTCCAGCACGACCTCGCCCTGCGCCACCGAGGGCACGTGCGGATCGCTGTACGACACCACGCCCCCCCCTCGCTGCAGCAGCTGGGCGATATCGATGGCCGGTGATTCGCGCACATCATCGACGTCCGGCTTGTAGGCCACGCCGAACAGATGGACGCGCGAGTCGCGAAGCGGCTTCCGGTCGAAACTCAAGGCCTCGACCACCCGGTCGACGATGAAGCGCGGCATGCTCGAATTGATGTGACCGGCCAGCTCGATGATCTGGCTCTCGAACCCGGTCTGACGCGCTTTCCAGCTCAGGTAGTAGGGATCGATCGGGATACAGTGTCCACCAAGCCCTGGCCCAGGGTAGAACGGCATGAACCCGAACGGCTTGGTGCTCGCCGCGTCGATCACCTCCCAGACGTCGACCCCGAGTTCGTGGCTCATGAGGGCCATCTCGTTGACCAGCGCGATGTTAACCGCCCGGAAGGTGTTCTCGAGCAGCTTGACCATCTCGGCCACCCCGGGCGAGGACACTGGTACGACCGTCCCGACCACCTGCTCGTAGAGCGCCTTCGCCACCGCAGTGGAGTCCGGGTTCACCCCACCGACGACCTTGGGGATGTTGGCCGTCGTCCACTGCTGGTTCCCCGGGTCGACACGCTCGGGTGAGAACGCGAGAAAAAAGTCATTACCCGCCTTCAGTCCACTGCGCTCGAGCAACGGGCGCACGACCTCTTCGACCGTCCCCGGATAGGTGGTGGACTCGAGCACGACGAGCCGGCCTGCCTCCAGGCGACTCGCGATCTCCTCCACGGCGGAGATGACATGCGAGAGGTCGGGATCCTTCGTCTTCCGGAGCGGCGTCGGCACACAGATGTTGATGCTGTCGAGCTCCTGCAGACGTCCGAAGTCGGTGGTGGGCGTGAGATGCCCCGACCCCGTCACCCGCCGGAGCTCGTCCGGTTCGACATCCGAACCGAAGGTGTCGCCCTCCTGGATCCCTTGGACCTTGTCGCCCTTGACGTCGAAACCGACGGTCTGGAAGCCGGCTTTGGCAAACTCCACCGCGAGCGGCAAGCCGACATAGCCGAGACCGATCACCCCCAACCGGGCAGACCGGTCACGCAGACGCGCGATGAGATCTTGACTTGAGGCCGATGACATAAAGCAACAGCAACGGGCAGCAGCCCAAGCCGGGCAATATAGCACGCGCCCATGGTAGTGTCCTCACTGCGACGCGCCCGGGACCCCCAGTGAAACCGGGACTATCGCGTCCAGCACGTCATGGAAGAGGTTGATCTGCTCATCGTCGGGGGGGGCGTGGTCGGGCTGGCCTGCGCCTCGGCGGCCGCGCGCCCGGGTCGCACCGTCTGTCTGCTGGAACGACACCCTCGGTTCGGAATCGAAACGAGCACCCACAACAGCGGCGTCATCCACGCCGGCATCTACTATCCACCCGGCTCGCTGAAGGCGACACTCTCGGTCGAGGGCAGAGAGGCGCTCTATCGATTCTGTAGCCGCCACGAGGTACCTCATCGCCGCTGCGGCAAGCTCATCGTCGCCGGACCGGACGATGATGCGACCGGCCTGGAGGCGCTCCACGACCGGGGCGTGGCCAACGGCGTCAACGATCTGGAGATTCTGGACGAGGCCGATCTTCGGCGGCTCGAGCCACGGGTTAGAGGATCCGCGGCGCTGTGGTCGCCATCGACCGGCATAGTTGAGGCCGAGGCGCTCGTGCGAGCGTTGCGATACGCGGCCGAGGACGTCGAGGCGGCGCTGCTACCGGCCAGCGGACTCCTCGAAGCCGGCGACGGAAATAACCGCATCGAGGTACGGACCAGCGCCGAGTGGATCGGCGCGAGGGCCGTCGTGAACGCGGCGGGACTCGACGCCGACGTCGTCTCGGAGGCACTGGGCGGCCGGAGATTCCGCATCTATCCATGCCGAGGTGAGTACGCCGAGCTAATCGGCGTAAGCCGCCAGCTGGTGTCCCGCCCCGTGTACCCGATGCCGGCACCGGCGGGCGAGCATCTCGGCGTCCATGTCACGCCGACCACGTGGGGCGGCGTGATGATCGGTCCAACCATCCACTATCAGGATGACAAGCAGGATCACGAACAGGGCCGTCTCCCCGTGGAGGCCTTCGTCGAGCCAACCCGCCAGCTGCTACCCGACGTCCGGCCAGAGGATCTGCGGGCAGGCGGTACGGGGATCAGGGCGAAGCTGAGCGCCGATCCTGGCGCATTCTCGGACTTTCTCATCGAGCGGGACCCATACCAGCCACGCCTGATCCAGGCTGCCGGGATCGATTCGCCCGGCCTGACCGCGTGCCTGGCCGTCGCTCGACGGGTAGGAACGCTTGTGGACGAGGTGCTGGGCGACGGCGCGAGGGGAACCGAAGGGCGTTCGGGAGAAGAGGAACGACACAATGCCTGAACGGCCTGGACACCTCGGGGTGGGCGACCGGCTCCGGGAACCGGCCGCGGCCGAGCTGACCGCGTCGGCCTTTGCGCTGGAAGCCGCAGACGGCGGATTGCTGTGGCGGGGGCTCAGCCTCGCCGACCTCGCCCACATCACGATGCTCGTGGAACGTGAGATCGTGCCCCAGGCGGCCGGCTCCCGTTTGCTCGCGGCACTACTCCGCCTGCACGCGCTCGGCGGCGACGAACTGGCGTTCGAAGGCGCCCACGGGGACGCGTACACGAACCGGGAGCGACGGCTCCACCAGGAGGCTCCGGACGAGGCCGGCTGGCTCAAGGCTGGCCGGGCGCGACGAGAGGCCTCGACGATCGCCTATCTGCTCGCCACGCGCAGCGACTCCTGGACGTGCTGGAGGCGTCGGGCGGGCTGATTGACGCGCTCTACCGACTCGCGACCGAACACATCGACACCCTGGTTCCGGACTACACCTACCTGCGACGGGCGCAACCAACGACGTTGGCTCACTACCTGCTGACGTTCGCATCGCCCGCGCTTCGAGACCTGGCTCGCCTGCGAGCGGCCTTCGACCGGGTCAATCGAAGCCCGGCCGGCGCCGGCAGCGTCAATGGCTCACGCCTGCCCCTCGACCGTGATCGCCTGGCCAACCTGCTCGGTTTCGACAGCCTCTCGGTGCACACCCGGGATGCCATGTGGCAACCGGATGTCCCGATCGAGATTCAGGCCGCCGTCGTGGCAGCGCTCGTCAACGCCGACCGGCTCGCCGAGGACCTGCAGGTCTGGTCGACGGAAGAGTTCGGTCTGGTCGAGCCCGCCGTCGGCACTCCCGGGTCAGCGTCATCATGCCGCAGAAGAAAAACCCCTACAGTCTGGCCTTCGTTCGCGGGGTCGCTCGGGAGCAGATCGGACGACTGAGCAGCGTGGCGGCGCTTGGCGCGACCCCATCGGGACAGGTCGACAACCGCATCTTCATCTATGGCGGAATCCCCCGCTCTCTGGAGGCGGCAGGGGGAGCCATTCGTCTGCTCGGCGCCACGGTGGAGGGCTTGTCGGTCAACGTCGCGCGGATGGGCCAGCTGGCCGCGGAAGGCCACGGCTACGCGACGGACCTGAGCGACATCCTGATGAAGGACGCAGATATCAGCGCCGACCAGGCCCATCGCGTCGTCGGACGCGTGGTGCGGTCGGCGACCGAGACCGGAAGCCCGCTGACCCGCGAGCTGCTCGCCCAGGCGGCCCGGGAGATCGTCGGTCGGGAGATCGAGATACCAGACGTGCGACTCGACGAAGTGATGGACCCGGGACGGATCGTGCGCACCCGCACGGGTCGGGGCGGCGCCGCCCCCGAAGCCGTGACACGCCAGCTGGCCGAAATCGACGCCGGTCTCGTGGAAACGCGAACCTGGTGCCAGGCGGCGCGTGACCGGCTGCGGGCCTCCGAGCACGAGCTCCTGGATGCCGCTCGGGAACTGGCCGGCTGACCTCCAGGGACGCCCCCGCGAACAGCCGCCTACGCGCGGTCCGGACCGTAGTACTCGACGACCCCGGTCTCGAGCGCATACACGGCCGGGGTCACCAGTACCTGCCCGTCCGACACCAGCGGCTCGAGTCCGGCCGCGCCCCTGAGCCGCGCGGCGGCGGCTTCGGCATTCCTCCGCACGACTCCGCGCAGCAGCTCTTCCGATCCGGCGTCCGGCGCGGCCTCCCTCTCCTTCAGCGCGACGGCGTGGATCTCGTCCACGATGGACATCAGCTCGGACGACAGGGGCTGTGACGCATCGTCGAGCCTCGCCACCGTCGCGTCGACAGCCCCACAACCGCTATGACCGAGCACTACCACCAGGCGAATGCCCAGCTGCCGCACCCCGTACTCGAGCGAACCGATCTGGCTGGGACCTGCGATGTTCCCAGCCACCCGGACCACGAACAGCTCTCCGAAGCCCTGGTCGAACACCCGCTCCACCGGCACCCGTGAGTCGGCGCAACCGAGCACCGCGGCAAACGGCGCCTGCGCTCCCGCCCGCCTCGACCACGACCCTCCTGGAGACCCAGGACGCTCGGGATCGGCGGTGAACCGCCGATTCCCGGCTCGCAATCTGGCCAGCGCCGCCGCTGGCGCCATCGCAGGTGTCATCGGCTCAGGAGGCCTGTCTGGCCTCGAGGTAACGCTCGAGTGCGTCCTCCCACCGGGGCATGACCGCCCCGGCGGCAAGGATCTTCTCGTTCGAGAGCGCGCAGTAGCGCGGACGCGCCGCCGGCATGTCCACGTCAGCCATCGTGATCGGTGAAAGCAGCGCTTCCCTCCCGAGACGACGGGCCGTGGCCAGCGCGACGTCGAACCAGCTGGCCTGGCCGGTATTGACACAGTGATACAGGCCGGGCGCCGAGGCACCGGTCACGAGCACCGCGGTGGCGGCTGCCACATCGGGCACATAACTTGGGGAGACGATCCGATCGGTGAAGCCGCGGATCGGACGGTCTGCCTCCAGCGCGTCCACCATGCGGTCAAGCGTGCTGCCCAGCGGGCCCTCGCCGGGATCGGTGCGCTCGGCCCCGCCGCCAAAGAGACTCTCGACTCGGAGGACATAGTGCCGTGGTGCCCCGGCCGCGAACCACTCGCCCAGCAGCTTCGACGTCGCGTAGACACTCTGTGGACCGGGCGCCGCGGACTCACGATACGGCTCACTCGCTTCGCCGTCGAAGACGAAGTCACTGCTGTAGTGGACGAGGATCGCGTCGCACTCCCGCGCCGCGGTCGCCAGGGACCTGACGGCCATGGCATTCACCCGCATCGCCGGCAGCGGGTCGTCTTCGGCCCCGTCGACGTTGTTGTAGGCGGCGCAGTTCAGGATGAGGTCCGGCTCCGCGTCGGCGACGGCAGCCAGGACGGCGGGGTGATCGGTGATGTCCAGACCGTCCCGACGAAGCGCCACCACCGATCCATACCGGGCGAACCCTCTCGTAACCTCTCGTCCCAGCTGTCCGGCTGCCCCGGTGACGAGCGTTCTCATCGTTGTTCTTTCATCGCGGCACGCGCCTCACGGTCGGCCTCTCGTCGCCGGACCGTCTCTCGCTTGTCGTGCGTCCGCTTCCCTTTGGCGAGGCTGACGGTCACCTTGACCAGCCCGCGTGAGAAATACATGCGCGTCGGCACGAGCGTCATCCCGCGCTCGACGACCTTACCGATCAGCTTCCGGATTTCACGCTTGTGCAGCAGCAGCTTTCGCCGACGCATCGGCTCGTGGGTGGCATAGCCGCGATGGCTGTAGGGGCTGATGTGCACGTTGTGGAGATAGACCTCGCCATCTTCGAGCCGTCCGAAACTGTCCCGAAGATTGACGCGCCCCTCCCGGATCGCCTTCACCTCGGTGCCCAACAAGACGATGCCCGCCTCGAAACTCTCCAGCAGGTGATAGTCGTGGCGCGCCTTTCGATTGTCGGCGATAAGGGTCTCGGTGACGGGCGCGTCGCTGGTCATGGCGCGTCCACCGTCTGATGGTCCGAACGTCCGCTGCGAATCCGGGCAAGTCGAGCCGCGAGCACCACCGCGCGGATCAGACTTCCCGCATCGGCGACGCCTTGACGTGCGATGTCGAACGCCGTCCCGTGATCGACCGACGTCCTCACGATCGGGAGCCCCAGGGTCACGTTGACCGCTTCGCCGAACGCGGCCAATTTGACCGGAATCAACCCCTGGTCGTGATAGCAGGCGACCACGACGTCGTAGTGCCCCTCGACCGCCTGGCGAAACACCGTGTCGGCCGGGAACGGCCCCGAGACGTCTACGCCACGATCTCGGGCAGCCGCGATCGCCGGAGACAGCACGGACGCATCTTCGTTCCCCAGCAGCCCTCCCTCGCCGGCGTGCGGATTCAGGCCGGCAACCGCCAGACGCGGACGCGAGACGCCAAAGGCGGGCAACTCGTCGGCCACCAGCGCGAGCACCCGGTCGACCCGGTCGCGGGTCAACAGGCGGGGAACCTCGGCCAGCGGCACGTGCACCGTCAGCAGCACCACGCGCAGGCGGGGCGCATCAAAGAGCATGGCCACCCGCTCGGCGCCGGTGAGATGGGCGAGCAGCTCGGTGTGACCGCGCCATTCCAGCCCGGCCTCGGCCCAGGCCTCCTTGTGGATCGGGCCGGTGGTCACCGCATCAAGTCGGCCGGCCATCGCATCCGCCACCGCCCGCTCAACCGCCTCGTACGAGGCCCGGCCCGCCTCGGCCGATATCTGCCCTGGCACGTAGGCCTCGACGGCGTCCGTCGTCGCCGGTCCGTAGAGCACCGGCTCGCACACTTCGCGCACACGCGGATCCTCGACTGCCTTGCGCGCGATCTCCGGTCCTATGCCGGCAGGATCGCCGACAGTCACCCCGACGTGTGGACGCAGCGAGCGGTTCATCGAAACTCGAGGACGGGCGGGAAAACGACCGCTAGGGGGCGCCGCACCCGCCGGAGCCGCAGTCTCCGTCGCATCCGCCGCACCCACCAGCCGCGTTCGAGCAACTCCGCTCATGGGCACAGCCGGCATGCCGCTCACCCTTCGCGTTCGGAAGCTCGAACCGCAGACAGCACTTGAGGCGACCGCATGCGCCCGAGAGGCGGGATGGATTCAGGCTGAGATTCTGGCGCTTGGCCATCTTGATGGAGATCGGCTCGAACGAGGGCAGCCAGGTGGTACAGCACAACGGTCGACCGCAGGTGCCATATCCCCCGATGACCTTCGCCTCGTCTCGCGAACCGATCTGACGCATCTCGATTTGCACTCGGAACTCGCTGGCGAGCTCGCGCACGAGGTCGCGGAAGTCGACTCGGCCTGCGGCCGTGAAGAAGAACAACAGCTTCGCGCCGTCGAAACGTTGCTCGACCTTGACCAGCTTCATCTGCAGCCCGCGCTCGCGGATCTTGAGGCTGCAGAGCCGGTGTGCCTCACGCTCCAGCTGTTCATGGCGGAAGCGCTTGAGCACATCATCTCGCGTGGCCCGGCGCAGCACCGTCGGTGGATGATCGCCACGGGGAGCCTTGCGCGCCGCAACTTCCGGTATCGTCCGGGTCACGGCGGCATAGGCGCGCCGCTCGCCCATCTGCACGACGACGGGGTCACCCGGACTCAACCGCGGTTCGAAATCAACTTCCGGCAGGAGGAACGTACGCGTCCGTCCGACCGCGTCGAACTTGACGCTGACATAGCGTGGTGTGGCGGATGAGGGCGAAGGGGTCTCCACGGTGCTCTCACAGACGCAGGGCCAACCAGTCGACGACAACTTTGGGGCTGGCGTTTCGGGACAGCGCGTGCAACGCGCGGTCGACCGTCGCGAACCCCTGCCGGGCCCTGGGCGCGTCGAATCCGCGGCTCAAGGCCTGTAAGTCCGACTCGAGATCGGCATGCGCGAGGCCCGACGTCGCGCCCCCAGTGGCGACGAGCTGCAGGTCCCGAAGCAAAGCGGCCATGGCCCGCAGCCGACGTCCCAGTGTCTCACGATCCGCGGCCGGGCTAGATTTCTTCCCCCGCCGCGCGGACACCAGCGTCTTGGCCGTCTCGAGTCGCTGTTTCGGGTTGCGGGCGCGGGCCAGCGCCTGCAGGGCGGTGGCCGCGCTGTCGCGGGCCTCGACATACGCGTCCGATTCGGCCTCGAGCGCCGCGCCGACGCTTCCGTCCGACGCCACGGCAGCCGCCCGCGCGGCCTCACGCGCCAGTCCGTGCTCGGTGACCAACAGCTCGGCGGTGTCCTCCGCCGATACACCGCCGAACCGCAGCGCGGGGCAACGCGACCGCACCGTCACCAGCAGCTGATGAGGACGCGCCGTGACCAGCAGAAAGACGGAGCCGGGCGGCGGCTCCTCGAGGGTCTTCAGCAGCGCGTTCTGCGCCTCCCCGACCATCCGGTCCGCTTCATCGATGATCACGACTCGGCGGCGACCCTCGAAGGGGCGATAGGCGGCCTGGGCGACCGCGCCACGGATGGTGTCGACCTTGATCGCTCCAGACTCTTCGGGCGCGATCAGGATGACATCCGGATGCATATCCCGTGCGATCCGGCCGCACGCGCCGCATGTCCCGCACGCGTCGGCCGACTCCTCATCCGGGTCGGGTCTCGATTCGCAGTTGATGCGAGCCGCCAGGGCAACGGCCGTGAGGCGTTTCCCAACCCCGTCGGGACCGGTAAACAGCAAGCAGGGGGGAAGGCGGTCGTGAGCCACCGCCCGCTGCAACAGCCGGCGCACGGTCTGGTGTCCCCGGATGGACGCGAACCCCATCGAGGCCATCCTACTATGTCGGTCGAGCGGCTTTCGGAACCATCATCACACCGCTACGCGTGGCGGCGCCGAACGTCGTAGTATCTTGACGATCCGGCCCATCGACAGATGACCCATTTCTGCCATCGCTGCTCGAACTCATTGGACGACCCCGGCGCTGCCCGGTGCCCGTACTGCGGAGCGGAACGCCCCACCTCCTCGTGGCCGGCCGACCCTCGCCTGGGACAGACCGTCGTCGGCGGCCAGTATCGGGTGCTCGCCCGTCTCGGGGCCGGAGGCTTCGGTGTCGTCTACCTGGTGGAGACGGTGGTCGGCGGCCTGCGCCGGGCCTTGAAGGTGCTCCACACGGAATGGGCGTCCAACAGCGACGTCAGGGAGCGTTTCATCGACGTCCGGGAGCGTTTCATCAATGAAGCAGTCGTCCTCGAGCAGGTCAACCATCCGAACGTCGCGCGGTGCCACGCCGTCGGCACGCTCGAGAACGAGTCGGCGCTCTACCTGCTTCTCGAGCTGGTAGACGGCGTCTCGGTCGCCGACCTCAGCACGGCCGCCCCAACCATGCGCTCGATGAAGGTGTTCATCGAGAGCCGCGCTCACGATGCCGTCTCGTCGTTCGCCTCGTACGATC
>MDTE01066061.1_pt1 | contig 42199 bp, 40 predicted proteins | sample 811231 | NCBI WGS metagenome assembly MDTE01 (sample SAMN05326651, study PRJNA326480) | marine metagenome | isolation source: seawater | place: Indian Ocean: Red Sea | collected 2010
ATGTCGTCGATGCCGTTCGTCTTAAAATCACCGTACAGGCGCTCAAAGTCCGGCAATTGATAGGTCGAACAGGTGGGCGTGAAAGCACCCGGTAAGGAAAATAAAATCACACGCTTTCCGGTGAAATAATCGTCCGTGGTTTTGTTCTCCCACCGGTAAGGGTTATCGCTACCATCGTTGTTATCTCGGACGCGGGTCTTGAAAGTGACATCGGGTAGGTTTTTTCCAATCATCGTTCATTACCTTTTGGTATTTGAGAAAGGGTATTTAGGTTGCGTTTGTTGTCGGGTTCCGAAGTTGGCCTTTGCCACTGTTTGTGGAGATATCCAAGGCACTAATCTCACGTTGATTCAGTCGGTGGTTGGCGAGCGCTAAATCACGAGACAACACCTCACATTGCTCGAGTCCAATTCTCTGCGCCGCTGGTGGCATCCAGGTCGCTGCAAGTTTTACCGCTGATTTTCTATTGGCTGGCACTTGGAGGGCCGCGACTAAATCCAGGAACCGATACTCATCGGTGCTGATCTCTTGTGACCTGTGGGGACGGAAGTCGATTGTTTGTGTTGTCGTTGCGAACAAGGTCGTCAGAAATCCGTCAAGCGCGATGTAGGCATCTGGAACCTTAGCCAATCTAAATGCCGTTTGCAGCGTACTATGCAGATTGCCTTCGTTCTCGGTCGTTTCCACCCACTTCCGTGCCGCCCAGATCAATAATTGTTCGCAAAATGACAATTGGTTAAACAGCATAACTGAAGTTCCGAATTTGATGCGATATAGGAAGAAATTGAACCAACGAATGATCCCATTATATGCGAATGAGAATCATTCGCAATACCAATAGACGCTATCAATCAAATTTTTTATTTTTTCAAATTCATTCTTTCATGGACTGTTGAAGGGCCGTGAAGGGAACGCTGATGCCCCCTGGGAGTTGTTCGAAAGGTATGAAGGGAACCAGGGGTGAGTTAACTACTGTTCCCGCAATAGCCTTGACTTTGGCCATTAAGCTTAGCATTGTTTACCATAATATGAGAATGATTCGCATTCTCAATAAGTGCTATTTTTAACCGGGTAAGTTGTAGAGAGCGGATAGGACGATCTGGGAGAAAAGACCAAAGCCGCTTGTCACACGAACCGGTCGAGGGGCGCTGTAGCGAGTTGGATCAAAATTTTCCTAGTTTCAACCAGATATCAAACCTTGCCAATTAAGGAGCAAACTATGGACGCGCTTGTGAAAACTACCTCTTTAGGAGAGGTGCCGTTCAAAAGTCGGTATGACAACTACATTAATGCCGAGTGGGCGGCGCCCAAATCTGGCAAATACTTTACCAATATTTCTTCAATTCACGGCAAGCCCATCGGGGAAATTGCCCGGTCTAACGCAGATGACATCGAAGCCGCGCTTGACGCTGCTCACGGCGCCAAGGACGCTTGGGGGAAAACCTCTGTCGTTGAGCGTGCAGATATTCTGCTGGCCATTGCGCAACGGATGGAAGAAAACCTTGAGGTTCTAGCGCTTGCAGAAACTTGGGATAACGGCAAGCCGATCCGAGAATCCCGCGCTGCCGACATACCGTTGGCCATTGATCATTTTCGCTACTTTGCTTCCTGCATCCGCGCGCAGGAAGGATCACTCTCTGAAATTGACAATAACACCGTAGCTTATCATTTCCATGAGCCGCTTGGTGTAGTTGGGCAGATTATTCCGTGGAATTTTCCTATTCTCATGGCGACATGGAAGGTTGCGCCCGCATTGGCTGCCGGCAACTGTGTCGTCTTGAAACCGGCCGAACAAACTCCAGCGTCGATTATGGTTTGGGCCGAACTGATTGGCGAATTATTGCCGCCGGGCGTATTGAATATTGTCAACGGGTTTGGTCTTGAAGCGGGCAAACCTCTAGCCTCCAGCAACCGGGTCGCTAAGATCGCGTTCACCGGAGAGACGACCACGGGGCGGTTAATAATGCAGTACGCCTCTGAAAATATCATCCCCGTAACCTTAGAGCTTGGCGGTAAATCGCCGAACATTTTCTGTGAGAATGTAACCCAAGACGATGACGACTTCTTCGACAAGGCCATCGAAGGCTTCGTAATGTTTGCACTCAACCAAGGTGAGGTCTGTACCTGTCCAAGCCGCGCGCTTATACATGAAAACATTTACGACAAATTCATGGAGCGCGCCCTGCAACGCGTCGAAGCAATTGTGCAGGGCAACCCCTTAAAACCGGAAACCATGATCGGCGCACAGGCCTCCTCCGAGCAGCAGGAGAAAATTCTGTCCTACTTTGATATCGGACGCCAGGAGAACGCAGAAGTGCTCGCTGGTGGCCGGGCGGCAATAATGGAGGGCGACCTAGCTGAGGGCTACTATATAGAACCGACAGTGCTCAAGGGCCACAACAAGATGCGGGTGTTCCAGGAGGAAATCTTTGGTCCTGTTGTCGCCGTGACCACCTTTAAGGACGAAGCAGAGGCCTTGGAGATCGCTAACGATACCCTTTATGGACTCGGAGCCGCAATTTGGAGCCGTTCTATCGATACCTGCTACCGTTTTGGTCGAAATATTAAGGCAGGACGCGTTTGGACAAATTGCTATCACGTCTATCCGGCCCACGCCGCATTTGGTGGTTACAAGGCGTCAGGCATTGGCCGCGAAACCCATAAGATGATGCTGGACCATTATCAGCAGACCAAGAATATATTGGTGAGCTACAATCCGAAGAAGCTCGGCTTTTTCTAGTCTATTGAGCAACCCGTAGGGAGGAAACTGGCTGCGGTGAATTGCGGCCATCTCCCTCGGCTAGTTCAACTCTGCCAGCCCGGCTTTTCTCTCCCTCTCCTCCGAAGTCGGGCTGGCTACTTTTTGGAGACTGAACATGAATAATTCAAAGGCTTTACCGCCACGTGTTGTGGCGACGGAGGCTGCCTGCCACTTGATCTCGGAAATCCGCCTAGACCACCCCGACATCTTATTTCATCAGTCTGGAGGATGTTGCGACGGATCGTCTCCAATGTGCTACCCGCGGGCGGATTTCAAGGTTGGTAGCAGTGATGTGAAGCTTGGCGAGGTCAATGGTGTACCTGTCTATATCAGTGCAGCGCAATTTGAAGTCTGGCAGCACACGCAGCTTATTTTGGACGTGGTGCCGGGCCGAGGAGGAATGTTTTCTCTCGACAACGGCAGAGAGAAGCGATTTCTTGTTCGTTCACGAATATTTGACGAGGAGGAACAAGCTCTCCTGGGCGAACGGCGACCGTGATAGCACGCATAATTGGATAGATTTAAAACTAAACTAGGCGTTTCACTAGTAAGTGTGCATAAAGTGTCTCAGATTAATACTAGTTACTTAATTATTTCGAAACAGTTTCTGATAACGTCGCGCTAACTGTTTTAACTTCTCTGAATTATAGTTCTATGCGTTTTGGATAGGGGTTTCAGAAGCTATTTTATCCAGAATTTTTGCCATCTTGTCTGGATCTGATTCGAATGCTGGAAAGTCTAAGATAAGTCGGCTCACGCCTATTTTCTCATAGTGCGGTAAATCCCTCAGCACACTATCTGCAGTACCGGCAATAATAACTGTTGTCACTTCTATTGTCTTGGGATCCCGTCCTGCCTCTTCGGCCATTTGATGCAAAGTAGCCAGATCTTTGACTAAATCTCCATCTAAGCTATACACGTCATTAGGTGCTTCGGATACAACCTGCCATCCATCAGCTAGTTCTACAATTCGCCTAAAGCATGCTTTACCGTTTCCACCAATAGTAATTGGTGGGTGCGGTCTTTGCATTGGCTGAGGCCTACTTTGCACATTAGAAAATCTATAAAACTCACCCTCGAAGTTAGGTTCTTCGGCGGTCCAAAGTTCCTTCCAGACGCGAATGTGTTCTTCAGTACGTTCCCATTTTCTACTGGATGGAACACCTAGTGCGTCAAACTCTTCATTGAGCCAGCCGGCCCCGACACCAACAATTATTCTTCCGTTCGACAAAATGTCCATTGATGCAATCATTTTGCCAGTCACTAATGGATGCCTATATGGAGCGACCGTAATAGAAAATCCAAGGCGTATCTTTTTGGTACAACCGGCGACAAAGGCTAGACTTGTGTACGCCTCAAGTTGGTTCCCTTTTGGGTCTGCAATATAATCCCCAGACTTGCTATAGGGGTATGGAGTCTCAATTTGGGTCGGCATAATCACGTGATCATTAGTCCATATCGATTCAAAACCTCGATTTTCAGCCAGTTGCGCCATTTCAATTATGTTTTTGCTTGTTGCCATCTCTCCGAATACAGGAAGCATAAAGCCGATCTTCATAATCCCCTCCATTCCAACACCCCTAAAACGTGCCCCTTAATAGTAAGCACAATATGTTAGACGTCTACTACGCGCGTCGTATTGCATGTTGCACAGATGCGAAGTTATGAACCAATCTGTAACATCTTGCTGGTATCTCGTAATGTGGCTTAGGGTTTTGGCGACTTTGCCTTCGGCAATTCTCAGAACGGTCTTTCTCAGGAAATACCAATATACAGAAAATATTTGGAGTAATAATCGAGACTGTAGCCCGAAATTTCTCGGCCAGCGCCGAGGGGTCAAAGAAATATTTCCTAACAGTCCTATGCCAGTGATCATCAAAAACATCAGAGGCCATTGTGTTAATTTCCAGGGCACCGTATGTGCCGACTTGCATGTTTGATTAAAGAGGCGAACATTGCCTGAAACTTCCAACGCGGACAGTTATACTGTTCGTAAAGTATTTATTTTTGCGATTGAAAGTGACTGGCTATGAAATATCGAAGTACCAGCGTCGGAACCCGTGAAGATTTGTTGGTGAAATCTCAGGACTTGGCTCAGGGGATTCATTCTCGGGCCGATGAAACGGAAAAGTTACGTCATGTCCCGCAAGTAACCGTCGATGAGTTGCGCGCCGCCGGTCTAAATCGAGTTTTGCAGCCATCAGTTTACGGTGGTGCGGAAGCGCCTTTTGGAGGCCTTATAGATGTGGTGAGCACGATTGCTAGCGCTTGCGCATCGACTGGCTGGGTCTTGGCTCAATACACCATTCACAACTTTATGGTGGCTCAGTTTCCACCTGAAACGCAGGAGGCAATTTGGGGCGAAAAACCCGAAGCCCTGGTGTGTGGCGTACTGATCCCAGGGTGCGGCAAGGCAGTGCCCGTAGATGGCGGTTGGCGGCTAAGTGGGCGTTGGCCATTTGCCAGCGGTGTGACGGCGGCTGACTGGTGTATTCTCTCGGGTTTTGAGGAGAGCGAAACCCGGGATTCTCTGATGTTCGCCATTCCTTGCGAAAAGATTACCGTTCACGACACTTGGCATACAATGGGACTTAGTGGCACTGGCAGTAACGACGTCTCGGTGGAAGATCTGTTTGTTTCTAGTGACCGCGCTATGAGTGTGGATCAATCGAAATTTGGAGAATCTCCCGGCACCCAAGTCAACTCCGGTCCGCTGTATCGACTAGGAACCTTTGCTATGTTTTCTGTCGTACAATCAGCGACAGCTTATGGACATGCAAAGGGAACCTTCGATCGTTTTCTTAAGCATACCCGCGAGCGAACGGGGCGTTTGTCCGGTCAACGGGTGATCGACTACGGCACCACTCAGATCAAGATTGGTGAGGCCGCCGCTTCTTTAGATGCGGCGGAGCTTGTACTCCATGCTTGTGCTGACGAGGCGATGGAGGTTGCATCACGGGGCGATGTCATGGACATCATTGACAAGTGCCGCATGCGGGGTGACGCCACATTTGCGGGCAATCTTGCGGCCCGCGCCGTAGATATCATGTTTTCGCTTGCAGGCGGGGCGGCACTCTATGATTCACATCCTCTTTCGCGGGCTTACCGTGACGCGAAATGTGCCCAGGCGCACATAACTCAAAACTGGGATATCAATGGGTCCAATTACGGTAGGGTGCTTGTCGGGTTACCGACGCTAGATACAAACATTTGATATGCTGACTTAAGCCTGAAGAATGTCTTGATTTCTAACGATAATCAAAATGGTAGCAAACCCGACCCGACGCCTGATCGGCCACGACGCTCAAGAACACCGCCCCCTAAACTCTATGTTGTTAATCCCATTTATGACTTTTGGCTGGTCGCAAAAACCTGGCTCTACGTAAATCCCGCAAAAAACTTTCATTTAGCGGGGTCACTCGATGCAAATCGCCAAATTTGGTTGTCAGGGCCATGAACATATTGAGAGCGACGGACCGCGAAGCATCGCAGGCCTTTGTTCCCGATCGGCGTTGATTCTATCGGCGGCTTGCATCCTAGTGTTTTTTTCTTTATGCGCATGGCAAATTCCCTAGCCAGACTTTGCCAATCCCTTTTGGGTCAACCGCCAGCAAAGCGTATCAAAACGATCTTGACCGTAAAATGGTTCGCCGTCGAACACTAGGAGGGGAACACCCCAATGACCGCTGGCGCGCTGCGTATCTTGATTTGCAGCGATTTTAGAGTCGAGCAGGTCAGCTTCATTTTTGGCGCGGTGGTCCAGTGCGACAAAATTCAAGCCGGCTTCCTGACAGGTGTTGGCAATTTTATCTCCCTGATGCCAGTTATCTGTGGTGCCATCCCACATAAGTGTCATCACCGCGGCACTGTAGGTGAGTGCCTCCCCCCGATCGGCGGCGACCTGGGCCATTCGTGTAATATGTCGAATATAAGGTTGTTCTGGCGCGATCACGCCTGTTGCCAAGTCTTGCAAGATAGGGTCGGGAACTGGTCGTCGGTAGGGAATATCCAATTGCTCTGCGAGCCGAGCTGAATCTCTTAAATGATAGGGTCTATAAAGCGGGTCCACGCGCTCAAAGAAGTCGGCATTACGTATGGCGATTGGATATACCGGTCGAATGTTTACCTTGATTTCGAAACGCGTCGACAAGTTGGTCAAGCGGCCCGTCAGAAGATAACAATACGGGCTACGGAAGGAATAAAAAACTTCGACAGAATGGGGCATGTTGGCCGAGACTGCTCGCTTCAGTAGATTTATAGCAATTCGTCGCTACTATTAGTGCGGCGAATGTTTGTTGCCATTAGGGACGATTGATAAAGCGCGTTTTATCCGTGTGCGTAGTAATCGTTCAGGGTGTCGCAAAGAAGACAATTGAACCTTTCACCGAACAGCATGTTCTCTTTGAATGCATTCAGCACTTCCGCGCGCAACGTCATTTGCGGCAGAGTGAAATTATGTTTGGGTTATAAAACATAATCTCTTACTTACAGAAATTGCATCACTTCAGTTGGTATTAATCGCAACAGTGTAGCTCATAACAATTTACGCGTCAGCCAAACAATAATTGTGGGTACAAGTTCGTCGTGACTGATGTCACAACGCGATCTCAGACCGACAATTTAGCCGCGGATATTTTGTTCGCCAGTGGTTTTGTTAGCGTCCTTCTGCTGTTAAGTTCACCAAGAGCATTACGTTTGGAAGGCCACTCAGCAGGGCGTTCGAAACTGGACTTGTTTATTTGTTTTCACTGCAAGGACGTTTGAAATGGCACAGGGAAAATGGACCGTCTATCTTTCCGGCGAAATCCACAGCGGGTGGCGCGGAGAAATTATTGAAGGCGCGCAAGCGTCGGGGTTGGAAGTAGAGTTTCTCTCACCCGTTACTGATCATGATTCAAGCGACGATTGCGGCGTTGCTATATTGGGGGCGGAATCAGATAGCTTCTGGCATGACAATAAGGGCGCGAGGGTAAACGCTATTCGTACGCGCACTCTGATCGATCGGAGCGACGTGGTGGTCGTTCGGTTCGGCGAGAAATACCGCCAGTGGAATGCTGCCTTTGATGCTGGCTATGCTGCAGCAAAGGGAAAGTCCATCATCACCATTCATGATCCCTCGCTGGGTCATGCCTTGAAAGAGGTAGACGGCGCGGCGATGGCAGTAGCCGTTGCCCCGCGACAGGTTGTCCAAATTCTTGAATACGCTATTAATGGTCGTCTGGCGAGCTAAGGTGAGGGTGCATTTGCCTAATTCCAGCATGCACACTTAATAGCCTAAGTTCTGAGACATTGGTGCGCCTAGCATATAGCCAGCCATTGGTCGAACTGGCGGGTTCTTAGAAATTGGATTTGATCGTTGGGGCTGGTTTCATCATGCCTTAGGCGCTCGGTTTCGCGGTTTGCCTCGAACCGAGAGAACTCTTTCGTGGAGCCCTTAGTCTAACTGGCCTATTTTGACGTCATGCAGGGCCAAGTTTTTGGTGGATTGTTGGCTCATCAGATAGCGGAAAATCTGCTTTGTGCGTGACGGTTTTGTAGTGTTTCGCAAAACTTGTTGTCATTGTGAAAAGAAGGTTTTGGGTTTAGCGGTATCAGTAATTAAGCACTTCCAACCCGGCGTAGAGATCGAGCGCTTCCGGGTTGGCCAGCGCTTCCATATTTTTCACCACATCGCCATGTATCACCGCGCGGACGGCGAGCTCGGTGATCTTACCGGAGCGGGTCCTCGGGATATCGGATATCTGAATCACCTTGGCCGGTACATGGCGTGGCGTGCACTTGGCGCGGATATTGTTGCGAATCAGGTGGGTCAATTCCTCATCAAGGGTGAGACCCGTCCGTAGGCGGACAAAAAGCACCACCCGGACGTCACCCTGCCAGTCCTGCCCGACACAAATAGCTTCTTCCACTTCTGTCATCTGTTCAACCTGGCGGTAGATTTCGGCCGTTCCGATACGCACGCCGCCAGGGTTCAGCACTGCGTCTGACCGGCCATATATTATCATACCGTCATGCTCAGTCAGCGCGACATAGTCTCCATGGTGCCAGATTCCGGGAAAGCGCTCAAAATAGGCCGTCCTATATTTCTGGCCATCTGCGTCGTTCCAGAACGAAACTGGCATTGAAGGGAAGGCAGCGGCGCAAACCAGCTCGCCTTTCTCGCCCCGGACCGGTTTGCCGTCATCATTGAACACATCGACCTGCATGCCTAGACCTAGAGCCTGCAGTTCGCCCGGCCAGACTGGATCCAAAGGATTGCCTAGGGCGAAACAGGAAATGATATCGGTGCCGCCGGAAATAGAGGCGAGATGAATATCGTTTTTGACTTCACGATAGACATATTGGAAGCTCTCCGGCGCGAGTGGTGACCCGGTCGAGGTCATTGTACGCAAATGCTCCAGGCGGTGAGTCTTAATTGGCGCGATTCCAGCCTTGTGGGCTGCATCGATGAACTTGGCGGAGGTGCCGAACAGTGTCATTGCCTCAGTATCGGCATAATCGAACAGCACATTGCCATCGGGGTAGAACGGAGCGCCGTCATAGAGCAGAAGTGTTGCTTTCGAAGCCAATGCCGTGACTAACCAATTCCACATCATCCAGCCACAAGTAGTGAAATAGAAAACGCGATCATTTTCCTTTATATCAGTATGTAAAAGATGTTCTTTAATGTGTTGAATTAATGTGCCGCCGGTGCCGTGTACAATGCATTTTGGTACCCCCGTTGTGCCCGAGGAAAACATGATGAAGAGCGGGTGATTGAACGGCATAGGCGTGAAATGAATCTCTCCGCCAGGATTCTCGGCGATAATATCGGCATAATGCTCGGCACCGGGTAATTCCGAGATATCGGCTCGCTCGCGGGTATACGGAACGACGATAACCGTCTCGACGCTTTCGAGGTCCGTCATCACTTGACTGAGTTTGCTTAGACAGTCCAATTTCTTTCCGTTGTAGTAATACCCCTCAGTTGCGATTATTGCTTTTGGTTCGATCTGTCCGAAGCGGTCAAGCACACCTTGGGCGCCAAAATCGGGTGAGCAGGAAGACCAAATAGCGCCAAGGCTAGCCGTCGCCAGCATGGCTATGACAGTTTCCGGCGTGTTGGGTAGATAGCCGGCGACCCTATCGCCTTCTCTGATGCCGCGTGCCTTGAGCGCCTGCGCCAGGCGTGAGACTTGATCGTATAGCTCAGCATTGCTCAGGCGGCGGCGCACCCGGTCCTCACCCCAGAAAACTATTGCTTCCGTGTCATCACGCCGGCACAGTAGATTTTCTGCGTAATTCAGCTGCGCATCTGGAAACCATTTCGCGTCCATCATTTTGTCGCCGTCGATTAAAACGCGCTCGCCCTGTGTCGCCGCGACTATGCCGGAAAAATCCCACATCGACAGCCAAAATTTGTCTGGTTCGCGGATCGACCAATCATACAAAGTCTTGTAATCGCTAAACGTTTCGCCCCAGCGTTGGCCAGCCTTAGCCATGAAGGTGACTAGATTAGCTTCATGGCGGCGTACTTCGCTGGGGCGCCATAGCGGTTCATTCACGTTCCATCTCCCACTGGCCAAAGTCGGCCGTCATGCCGCATTAGCGGCCATTATTTCTGCCTACACCAACTAAAGGTAAGTACAAACCAATTGTCAAAGCAGATTGCCTTGTCGCAAACTTACTTGAGTGTAAGTGGCAAGCTCGGTGGGGGAGGGAACCCTAGGGAGACAAGCGATGAAAACCATCATGCGTGAAAAGCAATGGACGGAGAAGTATCCGGAGCTAGATACCGGCCCGGTAACAAACGAACCCTGCGTATCACTGGAATATTTCGAGCTCGAGCGGGAGCGGATTTTTCGCCGCACTTGGGTAAATATGGGTCGCGTAGACGATATTCCGAATTCCGGGGATTTTTTCGTGCGCGATTTCACTGTAGCTAAGGCTACTCTGCTGTTCATTCGCGGCAAGGATGGCGTGGTGCGGGGGTTTCACAATGTATGTTCTCATCGCGGCAACAAATTAGTTACCAAGGAAAAAGGAAACTGTCCGGGTGCAGTTTATTGCTCCTTTCATGCCTGGCTCTATAACGATGAGGGTCAACTGATCCGTGTCCCCGATGAGGAGAATTTTTTTGATCTGGATAAGAGCAAACTCGGCCTCACGCCGGTTAACACGGATATTTGGGAAGGTTTTATTTTTGTTAATCTTGATCCAAATCCGAAAGAGACCTTGCGCGAATATCTCAAGGGCGTAACAGATAATTTGGACGGGTGTCCCTTCGGTGAATTATCGCTAGTGCAGACCTATAAGGTCGACGAACGCGCAAATTGGAAAGTCGGGCTAGACGCCCAAAACGAGATTTACCATTTGCCGTTTCAGCATTCGCGACTGATTGGCAAGACCTTCATGATGAACGAGAAGAACCACTGCCGCTTTCAGGAGGTAAATCTGTGGAAACGCCACAGCGTGTGGGCTTCGGAGTTTGTCGAAGACCCGCCGCTCACGCCGCTTGAGTTAAAATTGGGCGGTTTCGATATGGGCCGCGACAATTTTCGAATTCCGCAATTGATCAGCGAGTTTGATTTCTATGTTTTGTTCCCGAATATGGTCATTATTCTGTTCCGAGGGCCAGCGGAAGACGGCTGCATAACCTATAATTTTTGGCCCATCGACGTCGATCGGACGATTTGGGAAATTCGCAACTATTCGCCCTCAGCGCAAACCATCGGCCAGCGGCTGATGCAGGAGAATTTCAAATGCCTCATTCGTGACGTGTTACAGGAGGATGCGTTGGCACATGAGCTCCTGCAGACTGGTCTGACTTCTCGGGTAAAGCAGGAATCTCTATATCAGGACGATGAAATTCAGATCCGCCATTTTCACAAGGTATTGGAAGATCACATGGGATATTACAATAACACCTAGCTTGTAGAGCGGCGTGAGGCGAAGGAGAGGAGAGGGTGGTGGTCGAAACGCAATTGCCAGTGGAGTTTGAGGCTCTCGAAGCATTTATTGATTGGTCATTAGAACGCGAGCGCGAACGCACGAAGAAACGTGAGGCTACTAGCTTCGAAGAAGTGAAGGAATTTTACGATGCGATCTTTCCGCGCCTGGAGGAGATCGTGGCCTATCTCGATGGATTTCCCATTGATGATATGCCATTGCCGGCTGAGCGTTTGTTCCATATGACACTTTCTCTAATTGAAGTGTCGAACCTTGTAGAACGGTACAAGTCTCGGGACGTGATCGTTGCTGTCCCGGCATTGAAGTTCCAATCAACTTGATGTCTAAAAAAAGGCCTTCAGCGCAGAGATCGAGAGTTTTATCGTGGCGGGATTGGTAAATGGAAAGGTCGCCCTGGTCACCGGTGGTGGCGCAGGGATTGGCGAAGCTGCCTCGCTCGCCTTGGCGTATGCCGGAGCCAAGGTGGTCCTGTGTGATGTGGACACCGAGGGCGGTGCTGATACTGTTCAGAAGATCGAAGCTGCAGGTGGTGAGGCTTTATTTGTTGAGGCAGATGTTTCGTGCGCCTGTGATGTCGAAGCCCTTGTTGCAAGTGCTGTCGAGCGTTTTGGCGCCCTAGATTGCGCAGTCAACAATGCTGGCATTCAGGGCGATGTGGACACAACTGACCAATGCGGCGAAGACAATTGGAACCGCATCATCGCGGTTAATCTGACCGGCGTTTGGCTCTGTATGAAGTATGAGATACAGCAAATGAAGCGCCAGAGCGCTGGTGTCATCGTTAATATTGCGTCAAATTTCGGCCTGGTTGGCTCTTTCGGCATGCCAGCCTACTCCGCCTCTAAGCATGGTGTTCTTGGCCTGACCAAGACGGGGGCATTGGAAAACGCAAATTTAGGCATAAGGGTGAACGCGGTTTGTCCGGGTCCAGTAAAGACGCCGCTGGTTGATAAGATGCTCCTTAATCAACCTGATGCGGCGACCGATATAATGGATTCGATTACTAGTCGTTTGCCACTTGGCCGAATAGGCCAGCCGGAAGAAATCGCCGATGCTATCGTTTGGCTGTGCTCAGATCAAGCGTCGTTTACCACCGGTATGGCGATGCCAGTTGATGGGGGTTTTACTACTCAGTAGAAGCGCCCCCTGAGAAAATTACTCCATCGTCTGCCAATCACTATTTCTTGTGTGACGTGTAACGCTCTTTTACTTGACCTTGTTATAGGCGCTACCTTGTTTATGGTTCTGTCTGTTCAGCGTGGCGCGGTTGTGGATGTCGTTAGAACAAACTACAGCGATAAAGTAGACGTTCAGTCCGACGTCCAATATTTCTAAGTTGATTGAATAGAAGCCCGGATTTCCGTCGATCGTTCACGCGTACGGATGTTCATCTAAACTGTTAAAATCTCATGCTCAATAAATACAATATTGACAGTTGGAGTAATCTGCATATTTAAAGGGTACGATTTTGGTCCTATATTAGAAATATCATGATTCGAATTAGCAGAATGGCGGATTATGGCGTTGTCGCCCTTAGTTTCTTGGCGCGCCAACCCGATGTCTATTTTAGCGCCGCAAGCATCGCGGAACGCACCGGCGTACCTCTGCCAACAACAAGAAAACTTTTGAAAATGCTGGTGAAAAACGGTGTTGTAGTTTCCCGGCGCGGGTCATCTGGTGGCTATGGTCTTGCCCGACCTCCGCAGGACATTTCGGTCGCGGATCTAGTGGTTGCAGTAGATGGGCCGATCGCTCTCGCAGATTGTTTGCAGGACGGCAACGCTAACACTAGCGTTTGCGGGTTAGAAGGCTTTTGTGCGGTTCGCGGACCCTGGCAGAAAGTGAGCGACGCCATACGCGTTGCGCTTGAAGAAGTAACTCTGGCGGACATTGCGGACTCTATTCCGGGCGATGCGATCAATTCTGCACAGGTTCGGCAGAAACCGCGGCCCATGATGTTTTTAGATCACAGTTAACGGATTAGGCACGCAGCAAATGGCGTCTAATAGTGAAACAGCGCGGGCCTTGGGTGAGCTAGCTGAGGCGCGGTACAAATATGGGTTTGTCACAGATATAGAATCTGATTCCGCCCCGCCCGGGTTAAACGAGGAAATAGTGCGCTTTATTTCAGCTAAGAAGGGCGAGCCTGAATGGCTTCTTGATTGGCGACTTCGCGCCTATAAGCGCTGGGAAGAGATGGCTGAGGATACGCCCGGTTGGGCACATCTAGATTATCCTGAGATCGATTACCAAGCTTCAAGTTACTACTCCGCACCTATGCGTGATGAGGATCGACCCAAGAATCTTGATGAAGTTGACCCCGAATTGCTTCGCACTTATGAGAAGCTAGGTATTCCTCTGCAGGAGCAGGAGATGCTGGCTGGTGTCGCAGTTGACGCTGTATTTGATAGTGTGTCTGTGGCGACGACCTTCAAGTCCAAATTGTCCGAAATGGGCGTAATCTTCTGCTCACTCTCGGAAGCCGTAACGGAACATCCTGAGCTAGTGCAAAAATATCTCGGCACGGTCGTGCCATATGCAGACAATTATTTTGCGACCCTTAATTCTGCTGTTTTTACCGACGGATCCTTCGTCTATATCCCGAAGGGCGTACGCTGCCCCATGGAGTTGAGCACGTATTTTCGCATTAACGCGGCTAATACTGGGCAGTTTGAGAGAACGCTGATAATTGCTGATGAGGGTTCCTATGTTAGCTATCTGGAAGGTTGCACCGCACCTATGCGCGACGAAAATCAGTTGCACGCCGCCGTGGTAGAACTTGTCGCCTTTGACGACGCTGAGATCAAGTATTCCACTGTGCAGAATTGGTATCCGGGAGATGAGAATGGTAAGGGCGGCATCTACAATTTTGTTACTAAGCGTGGCGCCTGTCGTGGCCGCAATTCGAAGATTTCATGGACCCAGGTGGAAACCGGCTCCGCCATTACTTGGAAATATCCGAGCTGCCTGTTGATTGGTGATGGCTCGTCTGGAGAGTTCTATTCCATCGCCATTACTAACAATTGCCAGCAGGCCGATACGGGTACAAAAATGATCCATATTGGCAAGAACACTAAGAGCCGCATAGTTTCTAAGGGTATTTCCGCTGGGCGCGCTGAACAAACTTACCGTGGCCTCGTGCGGGTTCAGGGCAAGGCCGAAAACGCGCGTAATCACACGCAATGTGATTCACTTTTGATCGGCGATCGCTGTGGTGCCCATACGGTACCCTATATAGAAACACGCAATACTTCTGCGCGTCTCGAGCATGAGGCAACCACATCAAAAATCAGTGAAGACCAGCTATTTTATTGCCGCCAGCGCGGGATTGATGAAGAAAACGCGGTTGCTCTCATTGTCAACGGGTTTTGTCGGGAAGTTTTACAGGAATTGCCGATGGAATTTGCCGTCGAGGCGCAAAAACTTGTTGCTATCAGTTTGGAAGGGAGCGTCGGCTGAACACCGGCGAGGCTTGGAAAGTAATTATGCTCGAAATTAGAGGCCTCTGCGTCTCAGTGGGGGATAAGAAAATTTTGCAGGATTTTTCGCTGCGTGTTGGTGCTGGGGACGTGCACGCCATCATGGGGCCGAACGGCTCAGGTAAAAGCACGCTCTCCTATGTGCTGGCGGGCCGCGATGGATACGATGTAAGCGGCGGCAGTATTACCTATCGTGGTATGGACTTACTCTCTCTTGCGCCCGAAGAACGTGCTCAAGAGGGCCTCTTTCTAGCTTTTCAATATCCAGTAGAGATCCCGGGAGTTGGCAGCGCAACTTTCTTGAAGACGGCGGTCAACGCCGTCCGCAAGCATCGGGGCGATAAAGAATATGACGCTATGGAGTTCCTCAAGATCGTTCGTGAGAAGCGTGACTCGCTTGGCATAAGTGAGGAGATGATGCGGCGCGCGCTCAATGTCGGATTCTCCGGTGGCGAGAAAAAGCGCAACGAGGTTTTGCAAATGTCCCTACTTGAACCATACCTTGCTGTGCTCGACGAGACGGACTCCGGTCTGGATATTGATGCGTTGAAGATTGCCGCCGAAGGGGTAAATTCGTTGCGCTCGCCTGAGCGTTCTATGATTGTCATCACTCATTATCAGCGCCTGCTCGACTACATTGTGCCAGATTTTGTGCATGTGCTGGCCGGAGGAAAGATCGTGCGATCCGGCGGAAAGGAATTAGCGCAGGAGTTGGAGGAAAAGGGTTATAGCGGTGTGATCGGTGGCACGGAGGCAATAGCGTGATATGAACGCGGTCTCGCCCCTGACGACCAATCCGAGTTGTTCTATCTCATTTCCCTATGCGGCTCAGGTTTCCTTGGCTAATTTGCCCGGTGGCGATTTGTCCTGGTTAGTCGATGGCCGTAGTAGAGCGATGGCAGGTTTTGCAGAACTTGGTCTCCCTAGTCAAAAAGTTGAAGAGTGGAGATATTCTAATCTCTCGCCGCTTGCAAATACCGACTTCACTGCTCCTGAGCTGACAGCCGCAGATCTGGTACGCGCCGAAATTAATGAGCGATTCGGTGAGATGAAATCCATGGCTCGGCTGGTATTTGTCAATGGCTGGCTGGATGGCGCATCGTCCGAGTTGACAAATCTTCCAGTCGGTGTGCGTGTACTCGGCTTGGCTGATGCTATTGCGGAAGAGAGCGATTTGCTTAAAACGCATTTCTGTGACTCTTTGGAACAATATGACCATGCATTGGCATTGCTCAACTCAGCACTGACGGCAGATGGTTGCCTGGTCATTCTTGAGCAGGAAGTCGAACTGGAGCTGGAGCTATTGTTTATCGCCACGCCAGATGGCGGTACACCGGCTTACCATCCACGCATTTCTATTCTCGTTGGGGCGGGGAGCCGTCTGTCCCTCAGAGAGCAGCACGCAACACTTTCTAGTCACGTATATTGGTCAAACTCAGTAACCAATATCAAACTCGATGAAAACGCTAGGATGTGCCACTACAGACTCCAAGAGGAGAGCAGCCATTCTTGGCTAACCTCTTGGACCAAAGTCCGGGCTGCTAGGGCTGCATTCTACGATAATTTTATTGTCGCCACAGGCGGCCGTTATTCGCGTAACGAAATCGAGGTTGCTCTCGAAGGCGAGGGTGCAGGGTGTGATCTTAGCGGCGGCTTTATGCTGATGGGTGAACAGAAGATCGATAACCGGTTGCGCGTCGACCATGCAGCCCCCAATTGTATCAGTCGTCAATCCTATAAAGGGGTGCTCGATGAACGTGCCCACGGTGTTTTTCAGGCTAAGACTGTGGTAAGGCGCGATGCGCAGAGGACAGACGGCAATCAACTTAGCCGTGCGCTTCTGCTTTCTCCAGAGGCGGTAATGGATGCCAAGCCCGAGTTGGAAATCTATGCCGACGATGTGAAATGTAGTCACGGTGCTACGGTTGGTGAACTTGATGGAGAACAATTGTTCTATTTGCGAGCACGCGGCATTGATGAGGCATCGGCGCGCAACCTCTTGATTGCAGCCTTTTTGGAGGAGCATGTCCAATCCATTACTGAAGAAGCAGCTTGCGAGTGGCTCGCTAGTGCAGTAACTGGCTGGATTGCTCGACGCGAAAGGGAAAGAGCGACCTGATGCAGCAAGTTTCAGTTGCTAGTACGCAAGGCTTAGCGCGCGATATTGCCAGTCGGCGTTCTGATTTTCCGATCCTGGCAGAGCGCGTTTACGATAAGCCGCTCGTTTTCCTAGACAGCGCTGCTAGTGCACAAAAACCGCAATGCGTGATCGATGCGATCAAGCACTGTTATAGTCATGAATACGCCAACATTCACCGCGGCGTTTACTGGCTGAGCGCACGCGCGACGGAGGCTTATGAACAAGCCCGTAGCAAAGTGCAGCGCTTTATCAATGCAGCTTCCGCGCGTGAGATCGTATTCACCAAGAGCACGACTGAAGCCATAAATCTGGTGGCGTATAGTTATGGTGGAAGCCAGCTTAAGGCGGATGATGAGGTCATTCTTTCCGAGTTGGAGCACCACGCTAATATTGTGCCTTGGCAGCTTCTCCGCGACCGTATCGGCATAAGAATTAAGGTTGTACCTATCGATGATCGGGGCAATTTCTTGCTCGACGAATATGTGAAGCTCCTTGGCCCGCAAACCCGACTGGTTGCGTTGACCCATACATCTAATGCACTCGGCACCATTACGCAGGCCGAAGAAATTATCCGCCTCGCGCACTCCCATGGGGCTCATGTGTTGCTCGACGGCGCGCAATACGTTGTTCATGGGCCATTAGACGTGCAGGCGCTCGATGTCGATTTTTATACATTCTCTGGCCACAAGCTTTACGGGCCGAGCGGTATTGGTGTGCTCTATGGAAAAGCAGATATTCTTTCTGTCATGCCGCCCTATCAGGGTGGCGGAGATATGATCCGCCAGGTTACTTTCGAGAAGACAGAATTTGCGGACATTCCTGGGCGCTTCGAGGCCGGCACGCCACATATAGCTGGCGCTTATGGTCTTTCGGCTGCGATCGACTATCTGACTGAAATCGGTATGGACAAGGTTGCAGCAAAAGAGCGGGAGTTGCTTGACTATGCGACGGAGCGCTTGGGGGAAATTGATTTGCTCCGCCTCATCGGCGCTGCCGATAAGAAGGCAGGAATCATCTCATTCGAAGTTGATGGCGTCCATGCGCATGATGTGGGCACCATTCTTGATCGTGAGGGAATAGCTGTTCGGGTTGGCCATCATTGTGCGCAACCCTTAATGGACAGGTTCGGTATCACGGGGACGGTGCGAGCCTCATTTGGTCTCTATAACGATAAAACCGATGTTGACGCTCTAGTGAAGTCGCTCGGTAAGGTACAGGATATCTTTGGCTGATGTTGGAACTTCGTGAACTTTATCAGGAGGTAATACTCGACCACGGTAAGGAGCCGCGAAATTTTGGCAGGCCGGAGGGTGCGACCTGCGAGTCCGATGGTCATAATCCTCTTTGCGGCGACACGGTGACAGTTTATCTGCGTCTGTTAGACGACGTCGTTGAAGATGTGGGATTTGAGGGACGCGGCTGCGCCATTTCCATCGCCTCGGCCTCCATGATGACCGAGTTGCTCAAAGGAAAATCTCTCAAAGAGATTGAATCAATGTTTGTGCGTTTTCACCAGCTCGTGACCGACGATGAGGCGGTGGGTAAGACTGATTTTGAGGGCGAAGAATTTGAGAAGCTGATGGTTCTAGCGGGGGTGCGAGAATTTCCCATGCGGGTTAAATGCGCTACGCTTGCATGGCACACTATGAAGGCCGCAGTGCAGGGCGGAGGAAAAGAGGTCACAACGGAATGATGGACTTTTTTAAACGCAAAAAACAGCCCAGCTCTGTGCCACAACCGGTCTCGGCGGAAGTGAAAGAGGGTTCCTACGAGTCGTGGTCGCCCGAAAACGACGCGGCTCCTGATTCTCCTGCAGAGACCAGTGTTGATGCCGGTTTGCAGCCAGGAAATTATGCTCCGCCGCCTCTCGTGATGGAAACGCCGAAAGCTAACCAGGAAGAGCTCGAATCGATTGCCAATGCTGGGTCCATGGAGGAACAGATCACCGCAGCTCTTAAGAAGGTCTACGATCCAGAGATCCCGGTTGATATCTACGAAATGGGTCTGGTTTACGGCGTTAATATATCCGAAGAGAAAAATGTGACAATTCGCATGACACTGACTTCCCCGGGATGCCCTGTTGCAGAGCAGATGCCGGGCATGGTGCAGCACGCTGTAAACACCTTTGTTCAGGGGGTGCGTGACGTTGATGTTGAAATCGTCTGGGATCCTCCTTGGACGCCTGATTTGATGTCGGAGGCGGCAAAGCTTGAACTAGGTTTCATGTGACACAATGAGCAGGTCGGGAGAAATATACCGGTGAGCAACGCTATCCTAACCTTGACTGATGCCGCGAAATCGCGGGTTTGTAATATTATGGGCTTGCGTGACGAAGAACCGCCAGCGATTGGCGTGAGAATCGGTGTGCGTAACGCCGGCTGTTCCGGCATGACTTACAGTATGGATTACGCGACCGAGATCGGCGCCAATGATGAAGTGATCGAAGCGGGTGATGTGAAGGTTTTAGTTGATCCGGCTGCAGTCATGTTTTTGATCGGCACGGAGCTCGATTATAGAGAAGAGAAACTCTCGGCCGGTTTTGTCTTCAATAATCCTAACGTTACGTCGACCTGTGGATGCGGGGAAAGCTTTACCGTTGGCTAGAGCAAAATACGAGGAAATGGGATCACGTGTGACGATTCACTTGCTCACAGAAAAAACGTAATACCATTTGTTAAGCGAAAATAGTGACAATCAATTTACAATCATTGTTCTGGGAAATTTATACCGAGGGCCTATAGTTTGCCACTGGCTGTGGCTGCCGATGGCCCTCAATCATCGGGCTAGCATAGGTGCTAATTCTTAAAATCGTCTCTTTGCCGCACCGCGTTATCAGCAAAACGCTGAAGACGGATCGCAATTTGCATCTAGGCGATATGCTTCAGACACTGTAATACATTTGATACTCGATCGGATGGGGAGCCATCTCGAAGGCCCGTACTTCTTCGGATTTTAGCTCAATATAGCCGTCGATCAAATCGTCCGAGAAAACCTCACCCTTCTTGAGAAAGGCTCGGTCGTCGTCCAGCGCCTCCAGTGCTTGGTTCAGACTGTGACAAACCGTCGCGACATCTTTTAACTCCTCTGGTGGTAGATCGTAGAGATTCTTATCCATAGCGTCGCCTGGATGAATCTTATTCTCGATACCGTCGATTCCTGCCATCAGCATGGCCGAGAAAGCGAGATAAGGATTGGCCGTCGGATCCGGAAAGCGTACCTCAACGCGCTTGCCGTTAGGTGATGCGGCATATGGAATACGGCAAGAGGCGGAGCGGTTGCGAGAAGAATAGGCGAGTAGAACTGGTGCCTCGAAGCCTGGTACTAGACGCTTGTAGCTATTAGTTGAAGCATTGGTAAAGGCGTTAAGGGCACGGGCATGCTTGATGATGCCGCCGATATAGTAGAGTGCGCTCTCGGAAAGGTCTGCATAGCCGGTGCCGGCAAAGAGCGGTTTTCCGCTTTTCCAGATCGATTGATGGACATGCATGCCGGAGCCATTGTCGTCGACCACAGGCTTTGGCATGAAGGTCGCGGTCTTGCCATAGGTATGGGACGTCTGATGTACCACGTATTTGTATATTTGCATTTGATCGGCAGTTTTGAGCATAGTGTCGAATTCGAAGCCGAGTTCGTTTTGGCTTGGGGCGACCTCGTGATGATGTTTTTCCACCTTGATTCCCATGCTGCTCATATGGGTAAGCATTTCTGCGCGCATGTCGGCCATAGAATCGACAGGCGGTACCGGGAAATAGCCGCCCTTGGGGCCAGGCCGGTGGCCGATATTGCCGCCATCATATTCACGCCCGGAATTGTATGGGCCCTCTTCCTGATCCAGCAGATAGTACATCTGGTGCATGGAGCAATCGTAACGCACATCATCGAACACGAAGAACTCAGCTTCCGGTCCAAAATAAGCGGTATCACCGATTCCCGAATAGGAGAGATAGGCCTCGGCGCGCTCAGCTACACCCCTTGGACAGCGGGCATAGGGCTGACCAGTCGAGGGTTCGATCACATCGCAAGTTACAATCAGGGTCGGTTGCGCACTGAACGGGTCCATCGTAGCAGAGCTTGCATCAGGCATGAGAATCATGTCCGATTCATGAATTTCCTTCCAGCCAGCGATGGATGAGCCATCGAACATAATGCCGTCGCTGAAGATAGCGTCGTCAATCGTACGTACGGCTTGCGCTGTGTGATGCCATTTGCCGCGCGGATCGGTAAAGCGGAAGTCGACGAATTGGACATCGTCTTCCTGAATAGTTTTGAGAACCGTCTGTGTATCACTCATCTACATGTTCCTTCGTCTTGAATGTTCCCTCACGTGGCACGGGCGGACTAAATGGCGTCTGCGCCCCGCTCGCCGGTTCGAATGCGAACAACATCTTCTACCGAGGTGATAAATATTTTGCCATCACCGATGCGCCCAGTCTGTGCTGCCTGCTGTATTGCTTCTACCGCGCGTTCAACTTGTCCCTCTTCGAGAACAATTTCGATCTTCACCTTGGGTAGGAAGTCAACAACATATTCTGCGCCACGATAAAGTTCCGTATGACCGCGTTGGCGTCCGAATCCCTTAGCCTCGGTCACGGTAATTCCCTGCTGACCGATTTCGTGCAGCGCATCCTTCACTTCATCAAGCTTGAATGGTTTGATGATAGCCTCGATTTTTTTCACTTTCTTTCCCTCTGACATAATTTCACCGAGCGTGAAGCGGATCACGTATCATTACAATGCCCTTGCACATCTTCTGCCGAATGTAGGATGTATAATTATGCAATTTTTACAATGGTATATGGATTGGGCTAAATTTCGTGTAAAAAAATCAATATTTTGTTGCTGTTGTTTATAAGTAGTAGATAGGCCGCTGATCATACATGCGGCAATCCTTTGAGCCGCTGATATTGGCTGTCATACTGTGGCCGCAAACATCCAAGCATCTGGATCAGAACGATGAAATTGGCAGAACGTACAGCGCGGCTTGGTACTGAGAGTGCTTTTGAAGTATTGGCCAGAGCTAAGGAGCTTGAGGCGGAGGGACGCTCGATCATCAATCTCGGCATAGGTCAGCCAAATTTTGAAACTCCTATAAATATAGTTGAAGCCGGCCGCAAAGCGCTTCTTGACGGACATCATGGATACACCCCGGCCAATGGTATTCTGCAGCTGCGTGAGGCCGTTGCGGCAGATATAGGCACCCGCCATTGTGTTGAAGTCGAGCCTGAGGAGGTGGTGGTAGTACCGGGCGGGAAGGTCACCATGTTTTTTGCAGCGCTAATGTTCGGTGAACCGGGGGCGGAAATACTTTATCCCAATCCTGGTTTCCCAATTTATCATTCGGTGATCGAGTTTTCAGGCGCCACCCCCGTGCCCATCCCACTCTATGAGGAAACCGGTTTCTCCTTTAGTGCAGATGAGGTGTTGTCGAAGATCACCGCCAACACCCGCCTAATCATGCTTAATAGCCCTGCAAACCCGACGGGAGGAGTGACGCCGAAAGCGGAGTTCGACCGGCTTGTAGAAGGCCTGGAAGCTCATCCCGAGGTGGCAATCATGAGCGACGAGATCTATTCACGCCTCCTTTATGACGAGCAGGAACATGTCAGTTTGCTGGCTTATCCCTCAATCCGGGATCGCGTAATCCTGCTGGATGGCTGGTCCAAAACCTATGCTATGACTGGATGGCGTATCGGCTATGGAATTTGGCCCGGTAGCCTTGCCGAGCAGGCAACTCGCCTTGCCGTCAATAGCAACTCCTGTGTTAATGCAGTGACTCAGGTCGCCGCTATTGAGGCTCTTACCGGTCCTCAGCATTCGGTAGAAACCATGCGCCTAGCTTTCGATGAAAGGCGAAAGATCATGCTAAGCGAGCTTAATCAAATTGAGGGTTTCCGCTGTGTCGAGCCGCAAGGGGCTTTTTATGCCATGCCAAATATTGAGGGCACTGGCATTAGCGCTGGTGAGCTTCAGGATGGATTATTGGAGGTAGCTGGCGTCGCGACGATTGCCGGTACCAGCTTCGGTGATTTTGGCGAGGGATATATCCGCTTCTCTTACGCAGCCAGCAAGGAGGAAATCCTTGAGGCAATGAGGAGAATTCGTGCTTTCCTTGCCACTCGAGTAGAGTGACTTGTAGTCAAGCCTTACTAAGGTGACTCTCCTTGACGCCCCTACCTCCATCGACTATTCAAAACCTCCATCGAAGGGCCCTGTGGCGGGTGTAGCTCAGTTGGTTAGAGCACCTGATTGTGGTTCAGGGGGTCGGGGGTTCGAATCCCCTCACTCGCCCCAGTTTTCTTAATAAAATCAAATAATTACGAGAAGCCCGCGCCGGCGGGTTTTTTGTTTTTTGGCTAATGGGACGCATTTGGGGCGCATTTGGAGCGTTACGGCGCAAAACAGCCAAAAATGTTTTTGCAACTCTTTAAGCTGTTTTTTTGTCCAGAATACCCCTGCCATCGTTGGTTGCTTATTTAGTCGTGGGTGGTGCGATCGGGCAATTGGCTTCCCTTTCCACCAGGTCAAAGACAAATAAAAACTTTGCGGCACCAGCAAGGATGCCAGCAACCAAACCTAGCTCAAAAATCTCGCCGTCGTCGAAATGATTACTGAGAGATTCATATAATGTTGGGGTGAGTTGACCGTTCATATTTGGTAGTGACATCTCGTTTGCTAAATTGATAACCGCCCGATCTTTATTGGAAAAAGCAGTGTGACCTTCATCCATAATGTTGGCGAGTTGTATCTCCGTAATACCAGCCTTACGCGCGTCCTCAATATTGCCCTTGTTACAGAAGGCGCAACCGTGGGTCATCGATAGCCTATAACGCATTAATTCCTTGGTGCGCGTGTCAACACGACCGCCGTAAAAAAGTTTTCCGTAAAAATTATCGAAATACCAATTTAGTACCTCAGGCGCGTTGGCGCCGATTTCAAAAAATGTCGCATCCCCATTTTTACTCTTTTGGAGCGCGTGCGATTTCTCATAGGCTTCACGCACACTATCGTCCATGGCTTCAGGCGCGATCCGGCCTAAAAGGGGATTCGGCATGCTTTTCTCCCGAAATTTTCTATATTGCTACTGTGGCAAGCAGGGGTAATGTTAAGCATCTTGAAGTATGCGGCCAACCGTATAATTACTTTCCTCAGTCTTTCTTCGTAATCGGTGAGGACCCACCGGTAGCGTTGATTCACTCGTAGCTAACTCAGAGGGTGTCAGGTTTGTTGCTCTCTCAAACTAAATCTTCTCCTCGCGCTTCGTGCTCAGCAACGGCGGCACACGGTACCCACATTTTTCCTCTGTAGCTTTTTACAGGGTCAGCGGTTTCAGTATCAGTCCTGCTATATTGTAGAAGATGAAACCGTCGATAGGTAAATTTTTGAGCATTCCAGAACATCGGCGTTATTCAAGGTATGATTGTTCTTCTGGTTGCAAAGAGATTGCCCGTGTTTGGGATCAGTGCTAATACGTTTGAACGGCAACTAGATTGTTTGGAAGTGGGGGGCAGAAAAAAATGTCGCCAAAGACCAGGTGGGTCCTTAATACCGTCGGAAACAATATTTTCTGGGCGTTTCTGATCATTATGATTGTATTAGGGTCAGCGCTAGATACCCCATTTATTAATGTCGGCCTGACCGCGCGCTAAGCGTCTGCCAACGCAGGCTAATCTGAAGTACCCAAAATGATTAATCCTGTCACAGTGGGACTCTGAGCACCCAAACAGAACAGGTTGTGGCTGAGGCACCGGATATTATTTCCGGGCGGGATATAGAATTCTTATCCATTTTGTCTAATACGTATCGTCTGTGGGCTATCAGCGTCTACACTCCACCAAATTTAGAACGTATATAACGTATATATGGATATCACCGGTTTGTACTATGTTTCGCCAAATTGGGACTTACGTGGATGCGACGCGGGAGGATAATATCTTCGCATGAACAGAGCGGAGCGGCGGCGTCAGCAAAAGATCTTTCGGAGTGGGCGGGGCGTGAGCCTGGATGCCGCACTACAGCGAGCGGTTGGTGATATCCAAGAAGGAAAATTGAAGCGCGCTGAGAGATCACTTTCTCGGGTGGTGAAAGCACATCCTAAACACCCGGATGCGTTGCATTATCTCGGTGTTGCGCTCTATCAACTTGGCCGGTATGAGGAATCTATCGCTCAATTGGCTGCCGCTGTATCTGTCGCACCTGACTATGCAGAAGCCCACAACAGTCTGGGCGTCCTTTTTCTAGAAAAACGCGACTTCGGTAGAGCCGTTGAGCATATCACACGGGCCCTGGAAATTCGGCCTGACTACGCTGGCGCTCATTCTAACCTGGGAAATGCTTATCAAGAGCAGAACGAATTGGACCTCGCGGTCAATTGCTACTGCTCTGCCCTCTCTTTCCATCCTGGACACCGCGAGGCCACCTACCGGCTAGCCTCTGCCTATCTTCAGCGCAACGAGGCTGAAGACGCGCTCGAGGCCTGCGTTTCCTGCCTCGGAATAGATCCTTATTGCCAGCACGCTATTGCCTATAAGTCGATGGCCTTACAATCGTTAGGCCGCGACGACGAGGCGCTCGAACTCTGCGATTATGAGGGAATGGTTCACTTGGCTGAATTGGAGGTGCCAAGCCGTTATATAGGCTTAAGGCAGTTCAATGATGCCCTTGTGGAGGAGGTGCAAAAACACCCGACGCTTGTTTGGGAACCTTTTAATCGGGTGACTACCGGTGGCGCCGTGACTGGTGATATGTTGCTAAATCCGTCGCAAACCATAAAAGCATTCGAGCGCACCCTACGCGATGCGTTGGAAGATTACAGGGAATCTTTGATCGAAACTCCGGATCACCCGTTTCTTGGGCGAATTCCGAAATCATACCGTCTTACCCTTATTGCTTCGATATTGAGGGCCGGAGGTCGCCATCCTGCACATATTCATGAATCTGCCTGGTTGAGCGGTGTTTATTACGTAAAGGTACCGGAAGTAGTAAATGTGGATGATACAAAATGTGCTGGCTGGCTTGAGTTCGGCCGCCCTGGTTATCCAGCTCCTTCTGAATTTGCCCCGGTAACAACGGAAAAACCGGCTCGGGCCGGGATTGCGCTATTTTTTCCTTCCTATTTTTTTCACGGTACTATCCCGTTTACAGGAACCGAGGAGCGCATTGGCATTGCCTTTGACGCCTATCCGGAAAGTTGAGACGGTTCCCTGTGTGAAAAATGTCGTATTTCAGATTGCCCGGATAGCGGATAAAGTCTTATTGCTTGCCCATATAGCGGATAAAATGGACTTGACAAAGATGTGCCTGCGAGGAAACTATTTTGCATATATTTACCATGCGCATCGCTATCGCTGCGCCAATAGACTTGTTTTGGCTATTTAGTCGAAAGTGAGCAGAAAAACCCAATCGGAGGCTGAGTACATGAAAGTTAGTCGGCGTACGTTCGTCACGGGAACCGCGGCAGCTACTGCAGGAGTTGCGGCCGGTTTTCCAGATATTTACATCAAAGATTTTAACCAGGCTTGGGGCGCGAAGCCCTGGATCGATAACGATGGCAAGATTAAAGTTGGCCTGCTGTGGTCTCAGACTGGAAACTTGAGCGTTGTAGAGAATGATTCCACCCAAGTATCTCTTTTCGCAATTGATATACTGAATGGTAGGGGCGGAATCGCGGGTAAGGAAATTGAACCCGTGGTGGTTGACGCTAAATCTGACATTAAGGTTTATTCAGAAAAAGCCACGCAGCTCATTCTAAGAGACCGCTGCGTAAGTATTCACGGTAGCTACACATCAGCGAGCCGTCGTGCTGTGATGCCGATCTTCATCAAGTGGGATCACCTGTATTACTACCCGACCTGTTACGAGGGCCGAGAGTGTATGCAAAATATTATTAATACAGGTCCATTGGCAAACCAGCATTCATACGACCTTGTGCCATACATGGTTAAAAATTTCGGACCCAAGGTGTATCTCGTTGGTTCAAATTACATTTGGCCAAAAGAGTCCAACAAGAATGTGAAGGTTTGGCTGGAACGCGCAGGCGGCGAAGTTGTCGGTGAGGATTACGTGCCATTAGGTGGCTCTGAATTCTCACCTGTTTTCAACAAGGTACGGCAGCAAAAACCGGACTGGATAATGTCGACAGTTGTTGGCGATTCCGACATCGCCTTTCATCGTCAGTTCCTCCAGGAAGGGTTTAAGTCTGACAAAATGCCGATTGCAGCCCTAACCACCGGGGAGATCGAAACAAGGGCGATGGGCAACGAGGCTGGTGCAGGTCACTTCCTGTCGGCACCGTATTTCCAAACTTTGCCCAATCCTACTAACGAAAAGTTCGTTAACGATTATCTGTCCAGTCAATACGGCGGTGGTGGGGTTACTCACTATAATATGGAGGAAACTTATCTCGGCATTCTGATTTGGGCTAAAGGCGTCGAGCGGGCGCTGGAACATACGGGCGGTGATTGGGAAGCTATCACCCCGCGTATGATCCGCGACGTTTCAGGTAACTGGAATGGTCAGGGCCCAGTTGGGCTCACCGCTGAGGAATCCCCAGAAGGTAAGGTCTGGATTGACCCGGATAACTTTAATATCTGGTTAAAGCCAAAAATTGGGCAATGTGGCGCTGACGGCCAGTTCAAGATTGTGAAAGAAGCTGATGAGCACGTATTCCCAGATCCTTTCTCTATCTATCCGGAACGCGGGGTATGCAAGGCAGATGGCTTGCATAAGCCTGACGGAACCATTCAGAAGGATGTGCTCTAAGCACAGTTTGAAAGAGGGGCGGCACATAGAGTGTCGCCCCAAATTCAAGAAGTTTGTTTTCTAGAGGCTTTAATTCAGTATACCAAAGTTGCGACGGATTATGTCGTCCCGCAGTTCTTCGGGCTGGACGACGCAGCTTTTGGTGCTGTATTAAGTCAAAGGGTTACCAGTTCCTTATGAGTATTTGGCGAGATACTCGCTCGATTGAACCGGGCAAAATGTCCGGACTAAAGAAGGCGGCGCAGACGGGGAGGCAAGATAGGCTATGAGTGTCCATGATTTCTGGACTCCGTTTGCGCTAGAGCCTTTCATCAACGCGCTCATAATTGGTCTTAGCATCGCTAGTATTTGGCTTGTTGCGGCGCTCGGTCTGACAATCATCTACGGCACCATGGGCGTCATTAATATGGCGCATGGCGAATTCATTATGCTGGGTGCCTATTCTACTTGGGTTATGCAGTATTTCATTGGCATCCCATGGCTCCTTTGTTTGCCGCTATCCTTTTTCATTGTTGGTTTTGTTGGCTGGTTAGTTGAACGTGGTCTCATACGACATTTATACGACCGACCATTAGACACGCTCCTTGCGACGTGGGGCGTGTCTTTGGTTTTAATTCAGAGTATCCGCCTTATTTTTGGTGGAGAACCACAATACATTGATGCGCCGTCCTACCTAAAGACAGTTGCGGAGATTGATTTTATTTACATCCCATGGATGAGGATATTCATCTTTGGTTTGGCAATTGCTCTCGTAGTGATGACCTTCGCAATTTTGTTCAAGACTAACATGGGGATTCAGATTAGAGCAGTGATGCAAAACAAGGAGATGGCTGCATCATTCGGTATTAATTCAAAACGGGTTTATGGTCTTACATTTGCTTATGGTGCGGGCCTTGCCGGTATCTCAGGCGCGATGTTTTCGGGTTTGAAGACAATTTTCCCCGATATGGGTCTGGGCTACGTTGTAGAAGCCTTTTTGGTGGTCGTAACTGGTGGGGGACAAGTGGTAGGCAGCGTGGCTACGGCTGGCATTATGGGTGAAATGTTCTCAGTCTTTTCTTATTTCACAAACGACACCTTTGGTCGGTTTGTTCTCTTTGTGCTTATCGTCATCTTCCTGCGTTTCCGTCCGCAGGGTATTTTTACGCCGAACATGGCGCGGCGCTAATAAAGGTCTCGGGCAGGGAGAATTTCGGCAGTGCAACGGACAAATCTCTATCACGACAAAAGAGCCCAATGGGCGGTCTATGTTGTGTTTTTCGGGGTCCTAGCGATCATTCCGTTGCTGATGGACGATCCTTTCACTATGAACCAATATGCCCGTTATGGGGTATTTGGCATCTTAGCACTATCGGTTAGCCTAGTTTGGGGCTATGGCGGCATTCTAAGCCTTGGCCAGGGCATTGCGTATGGAATGGCAGCCTATGGGATGGGTGCGACCATGCAGATGCAATATCAAGATCCGGTAAATGACCCCATTCCGAGCTTCATGCTTACAAATGAGTTAGAAGCGTTACCAACGGTTTGGGAGCCGTTTTGGCATACACATCTAGGTCTCATTTTGGCGATCGGAATACCAGTCGTATTTTTCATCATATTTGGTTTGATGATGTTTCAGGCACGTCTCGCCGGTGCCTTTGTTGCCATTATGACACTTGCTATGTTGGGTGCGTGGTACAACATGGCTTACGACATGCAACCGTTTACTGCGGGTTTCAATGGTATCTCTCCCCCGAGTTCTTTCAGCGCTTTCGGTGTCGATGTTGAGCCGTATAGCAACCTTATTTACTGGGTATCTCTTGGTGTCCTCGTTGGATTAACGCTCGGCACAAAGGCATTGCTGCAGACTAAATTTGGTACAATAGTTCAGGCCATCCGCGATGACCCTGAGCGGGCCCGTTTTCTTGGGTACAATGTTGCCTACTATCAGACCGTTTTGTTTGCGCTTGGCGGTCTTATCGCTGCTTTGGGTGGTGTCGTTTGGGTAATGATCTCACAGTATGTGTCACCCACTGCACTCGATATCTTTTTCAGTATAACGATCGTGATTTGGGCCGCGGTCGGAGGGCGTATGTCGCTCTTCGGAGCGATTTTTGGCGCGATGTTCATCAAGGCGGCTGAGAGCTATGTCGGTGACGAATTTCAGGCCACTTGGTTTATCATTCTGGGAACAGTGTTTATTGTCGTGGTGCGTTTCGCGCCGAAGGGATTGGCGGGCTTGTTCGAACGGCTCATTGGTTACATTCCGTATCGTGGTAACCGGGCAGGTGGTTTGAACCGCAGTACAGCGACACAGGGCGATTAGGGGTCCGCGATGTCTGCAATTCTTCAACTGACAGACGTGGTCAAGGCCTATGATGAATATAGGGTCGTAGACGAATTCAACTTTTCAGTCAACGAAGGTGAATTGCGATGTCTTCTTGGCCCCAACGGTGCTGGCAAGACGACCTCTATTGATTTGATTACGGGGCGACAGAAGGCCACTTCGGGAAAGATAATTTTTGATGGTCGCAACATCACCGGTATGCGAGAAGACAAAATAGCACGACAGGGTGTCGGCAGAAAATTTCAAGTGCCTGCTGTGTTCAAAGACTTGTCTGTGCGAGAAAATCTACAGGTATCGTTTAGCCGTAATACCGACCCCTTTTTCAACATGTTGCGCTTTGGTCGCAATGACGGAAAGGAACGATTGCAGCAGGTTGTCGAGTTGGTCGGCTTGGAGGAGCGTCTTGACGAATTGGGTGGTAATCTCTCGCACGGTGAAACCCAGTGGCTGGAAATCGGGATGGTACTCACGCAGAGCCCAAAACTTCTACTTATGGACGAACCAACGGCGGGGATGACTGAGCAGGAAACACTTAAGACTGGAGAGATTTTTAATAGACTTAAGGGTGAGCACACGCTTGTGGTCGTGGAGCATGACATGGCTTTTGTCCGCGAGATCGCTGATGTTATTACCGTAATGCATTTGGGCAAGACCCTGGCGGAAGGTCCAATGCGGGAAGTCGAGAATGATCCCAAGGTTAAAGAGGTCTATCTTGGTGCGGAAGGCATTACCGATGCTGCTTGAACTCGAAAATGTTACGTCCTATTACGGCAAGACGCCCATTCTTCAAGGGCTCAGTCTGGGCATTCCAGAAGGAAATTGTTTGGCTGTATTGGGGCGTAACGGAGTAGGTAAGACGACGCTGGTACGCACAGTTATGGGGTTAACAACCCGTATGACAGGTAGGCTTACTATCGCTGGTGAGGATGCCACTGATAAAGAGACTTTCGAGCGCTCCTTCGCGGGCGTAGGGTATATTCCACAGGGACGGGGTATTCTGCCAAATTTTTCTGTGCGTGAGAATATTCAACTTGGCACTTTTGCGCGCCATGACCAAAAGCGGGCAATCCCGCCTCTATGTCTCGAACTCTTTCCATATCTTGCAGAAAACCTGGACAAGCGAGCTGGCCAACTTTCTGGTGGCCAGCAGCAGCAATTGGCCATTGCCCGTGCACTCGCGACTGACCCAAAAATCTTGTTGCTCGACGAACCGACCGAAGGAATTCAACCTAACATTGTGCAGGAAATTGAAGCCACCATCATGCGGCTAAACAAGGAAGTGGGGCTGACGCTGGTTCTCACCGAGCAACATATCAAGATAGCCAAAAAGTTAGCGCATCAATTCGTTATAATGGATCGGGGCAGGATTGAAGCAAGCGGATCGATTGACGAGTTAACGGACGAGCTAGTTCACGAATATTTAACAATTTAGGAGCTCGCACGAGCTGTAACCTTTTGCCCAGTGGGCTGAATAATTAATTGACAGGAGGCCGGAATGATACGCATCCCTCCAAAGGGAAGTGCTGACAGAAAACGGATGATCGCGGAGCACCGTGCGTGCATCGATTCTATGAAGGGAGTCGCTGGTTGTACGATCCTACGCTGTAGGACTCCGGGGGATACAACCGATGTTAGTGGCGGTATCCACGATGATTTTCAACTGAACCGCGTTCTCCTCCGTATGCGCGCACAGCCTGCTGGAAATAAGCTCGTGGTGATCTGCACCAAGGTTGAAAAAGAGTGGCGCATCGGCCGTCTCTCCGGTATCCGAGGAGTGCCGCCGAAATTCGTCGGGCGCAAAGTGTATGACAATGAGCAAGATCCCCAACACGACATTTTCATGATGCGACTAGATGAACTGCCAGAATCGGATGGATATCCGGAACATTTCCGCCAGGGCTGGAAGCGCCGCGATGATATGTGGTCGGCAACCTAGCTATAGGGCAGGCATAATTTTGAATTTACAATCAATGCAGGGTGGGCCAGTTGGCGCGCGCTTTGAACGGGAGACATTCTGATGTCATGGATGAGGTTGACGGGTTACGCCGATAAATTTGGTGTGCATCCTGGAGATACGATCCGCTTTTATGTGAACTGCGACGGTCCAAAGCAGTACAACGCTAAGCTTGTAAAAATGATTCACGGCGACACCAATCCAAGGGGTCCAGGCCTTATCGAACGACCCATTCGCGCGTCGATTAACGGTAAGTATAAAGGCCGCAAACAGGTCATTCACAGTGGTTCCTATGGTTTTGTCGAAGACAAACCACAGTTCCATTTGAAGAGCTTTACACTTCAGTGTTGGGTTTGGCCGACTACACCAAAGACACATCCAAAATATTGGAAGCATGGTGCCCAGGGGTTGGTCACCAAGTGGCACAATAACAAGGGGTACGGGCTCTTTATTAATGAAGAGGGTTGTGCCGAACTTCGTATCAACGGCAAGAAGATTTCGACAAACGCTCCATTGCGCGATCATGCGTGGCATTTTCTTGCCGCAACTTATGACGCGAAAACTGGCAAAGCCACCCTACACCACGAACCGCAAATCGTTTATGCGCTTGATCCTGAGGTCAGAGCCGCAAGTGCAAAAGTCCCGGCGCCGCGTCATGATTCAAGCCCAGTGGTGCTTGCTGGATATACCGGTCATCACAGCAAGGCGGCCACTGCTCGTTCTTCCGTTCCGTCCGGCATCATAATCTCTGGGCATTATAACGGTAAAATCGACAGTCCGCGTATCTGCAACCGAGCCCTTAGTCGGGCCGAAATAGAGAGCATGAAGCTCGGCGCACAACGCGGTATGACCGAACGGCGCAACGCCGGCCCGACCGGTGCGTTGTCTGAAACTATCGTTGCCGCGTGGGATTTTTCTGATGGTATTAACACCATCATAGGCAAAGATCACGGTCCTTACCTGTTTGACGCGGAGATAGTCAATTGCCCGACACGCGCCATGACCGGACATAATTTCACGGGTAATAATTTTGATTGGAAGCACGCACCCGAAGAATATGGCGCAATCCATTTCCATGACGATGATGTAGATGACGCCCGCTGGGAAGTCGATTTTGAATGGACAGTGCCGGATGGTTTCGAAAGCGATTCTTATTGCATCAAACTAACCACCAAGGAAGGCGACGAAGATTATATTCCGTTCTTCGTGGTTCCCAATATTGGTGAAGAACAGGCCAAGATCGCCGTCATGATTCCCACGATCAGCTATATGGCCTATGCAAATGAGCATCTTGCGAACAATGCGGGCGGAGCTGAACTTTTGGTGTATCGCGTTCCGATCATGCAGCAGCAAAATATGTTTTTGTCGGAGCATCGCGAGTATGGCGGATCGATTTATGATACCCATACTGATGGTAGTGGCCTTTGCCTCTCGTCACGCTTACGACCAATCCTTAGTGTCAGACCGAAATATGATCATTTCCTGATGCAGGCACCTTGGCAATACCCTGCTGACTTGCATCTGATCTACTGGTTGGACAAACTCGGCTATAAATACGACATCATCACCGACGAGGATACCAATTACGACGGTTTGGCGCGGTTAGAAAATTACAATGTCGTCATCACCGGCTCGCATCCCGAACATAATTCGGGACCTCAGCTTGATGCGTTGCACGACTACACCCAGCAGGGTGGACGCCTTATGTATATGGGAGCGGACGGATTTTACTGGGTTCATTCCTACCACCCCGCTTATGAGGACCGAGGTCGTGGCGTTATCACTGAAATGCGTCGCTGCGAATCAGGTATCCGCACGTGGCGTGCCGACCCTGGCGAATATTATCACCAATCTACTGGTGAACTCGGCGGTATGTGGCGCTATCGCGGGCGCTATCTCCATTCTGTGGCAGGCACGGGTATGTCTTCAGAGGGCTTTGATATTTCAAGTTACTACACACGCACAGAAGAGAGTAACGATCCGCGTATCGCTTGGGCCTTCAAAGGAATCAAACAAGACGAGAAAATTGGTAATTTTGGTCTTGTTGGTGGCGGCGCAGCCGGTACTGAGCTCGATATTGTTGATACGATGCTGGGTTCACCGCCGCATACACTGGTCGGAGCTACGTCAGCAGGACGTCATACGGAAGCCTACCTTCTGGTCATGGAGGACTTCGGATTTAACCAGCAGGGACTTGATGGTACGCAGCACCCACGCGTGCGTTCGGATATCGCGTTCCATGAGACACCAAATGGCGGTGGCTGCTTTGCCTTCAGCTCTATCGCATTCTGCGGCTCCTTGCCCTGGAATAATGGCGACCCGAAGAAGAACAATATTTCACGCTTGGTGAAAAATGTTCTTGATCGCTTCGCTAAGGACGGCCCGTTGCCAGCGGCACCGGCGAAAGCGATCAAACATCGCGGTCGCGCCGATTACGATCCGCCGATGAACAAGAAGCGGAAATAACTGGCGGCCGAGCCAAAAGAATATCCCCGCGTCTTTGCCTTGGGTGAGGGCGCGGGGATGCTTTTTGAAGCAAGTTGACACGCCATGAATAAGCATCCGGATCTGGGATACTTTGATGAAGGGCTGAACCTTCTTGAGCCCAAACTTTACGCAGCTGCGCAGAGACCCTTTGGTCGTGCCGAAACTCTCCCTCAGGCGGCATTTCGTTCAAAAATATTCGCCGATCTTGAAGACGAGAAAATATGGACCCGTAGCTGGGTCTGCATTGGCACTTTACAGCAGATACCCTGTGTTGGCGATCTGTTGCCATTTACCCTCGGAAATCACGGTATTCACGTTCAGCGTATGGCTGATGGCGGGTTAATTGGACGCTTCAACAAAGCGCAGCATGGAGGTTGCCGCACAATCCCGCTTCAATGCCAAACCGGAATGAAGACGAAATGTTCCTTTACTTCTTGCGGTTACAGCCGCGATCAAGGGGTAATACATGCAACCGAGGTGGACGAGGGTACGCGACTGGCCGGGCAATATCTCGGTGACCGACCAGAGCGACTGTTCTCCGTCCAAGTCGAGATATGGGGCCCGTTTATCTTCGCCAATATCGATCAGAAACCTGCGCCACTGACCAAGCAGTTCACTGGTTTGGGTAAGAAATTGTCGCCATTCTTTTCAAGTGCATTGATGCAGGTTGCCGATTGGCGCTCGGAGCATAGTGGCAATTGGAAGCTTGTGGGGCGCGCCTATTTTGAAAACCTTAATCTACCGTTCACCGGTCAGTCGAAAGAAAAAGCGCCTGGCAAGGGGTCTTTGTCTCACGCCGAATGTCTGACGCCTCTCGATAGCGACTATGACAGCTATTTTGTTAACCTACCACCCTTGGCCGGTCTTCCAAAGCCCGCGCAAAAACGAGTCGGTCTTTATTGGCTGTTCCCCAATCTATTGTTGGCACTTCTGCCCGACCATATACTTGGTGTCATTCTCCAGCCGACTGCGACGTGTCTGACCCTGCAACGAATCGTTCTCTTTGTGGATAGGAAGATGGAGGCAAAACCTGCGGTGGCGGATCTAGCAGAGCTGAATTCCTTGTGGCATACGTCGTTGCAAAAAAGCGCTGCCAAGGCAGAGACGCGCCAGGGTGAAATCGATGCTTGGGATTCAAAACGTCTCCCCAAGGAAAACAGTGCTCATGGTTACACATTCCAAAAATTCCTCGTTGAGAGAATCCTCTCCGAGCATAATTATTATTGGTCTGCACCACTATACTCGCAGCCGGGATAATAGACTAAACGGTCATGGTCTATAGCGTTCAACAGATCAAATATGAAATTCTCGCTTATATGAAGGAATTTGGCGGAGATTTTTCTGATTACTTCGTTGGTGTGACTGATGATCCGGAGAACATACTGTTCAAAGTACATAAGGTTAGTCGTAAGAAGGACCCTTGGCTTTACAAGCAAGCACTTACCTTTCAAGCGGCGCGAACCGCACAGGATTATTTTCTCACCCGCCTGCGAGCTGATGGCGAGCCCGTGATACAAGGTAACGAAGATATGGATTGCGTATATGTCTATAAAAAAAGTAAGAGAACCAAGCCCTAAGCGAAAGAAATTAGCACCCTCTGATCTGCAGGCGGGTGTTGATGCTTATATGGTCGGCGACTACAACAAAGCACTTAAGGTCTGGCTGCCACTTGCCGAGACAGGTGATGCCGACGCTCAAGCATGGGTTGGTTCGCTCTACGCCAATGGTGATGGTGTTGAGGTCGACGACGGAGTAGCGTTCAAATGGTATTTGAAGTCGGCAGAGAGCGGCAACATCCAGGCGCAGAGTAATATTGGCGCAATGTATGCCATGGGTAAGGGCGTGCCAAAGGATAATGAAGAAGCGGCGCGCTGGTTCGAAAAGGCAGCAGAGCAGGGCGATGCGCACGGTCAGTTCAATCTAGCAGTTTTATTGACCAGCGGAACAGGTGTAGAAAAGAATATTGAAAAGGCAGCTAAATGGTACCGCTCTGCGGCAGAGAGGGGACATTATCCTTCTCAGGCGCGCCTTGGGCAGATGTATGCAGTTGGTCATGGAGTTGATCGGGACAGAATACAGGCCTATCTTTGGCTGTCGCTTGCAGCGCAGCATGGGATCGGCACGGCGCTAAATGCGTTGGATGGCGTAGTCAAGCACATGTCGAGTGAGGAAAAGGCTGAGGCGCTTAACTTGTTTGATCAATGGCGCGGACGAACGGCCGGTAAGACTGGTCCGAGCCGTATCGAGCCCCTACCGGGTTAACAGGAAATTTTGTTAATCACTCCAGTCTTATCGTTAACCAGGATCGTTAGTGAAAAATTTTCAATTAGCATGATGACGGTCTCATCGAGAGGGCAGGCATTGGCGGCATTGATATCGTTGGGCGGTGCTTCCTGCCCATATCGTGGTGAGCCAATGCGAGGTGAAAAATACATTGAGACCTGCAATTCGCTCGACTCTTTTACATTCGTTTCCCCTACAGTCCAATTAGTCGGCAGCTCATGTGATCGGTAATAGCTGTGCATAGCCGCTTGTGCTCTCTCTACAGGAACCGCGGAAATGTTTTGGGGATTTTCCGCCAATTCTACCTGGGACTGGCGGCGCATTTCCTGACCTGTTTCATAGGCAATGACTACGACGATAATCAGCGTGATTGCGAATATCCATATCATACGTTTGCGACGCGAGGAAAAACCTCTGCTTGATTTCCGTTTTACCACGGTGAAACTAGTCTAACCCATCATTGGAAGAAACAAAGGAACTGGCGATGAGCATTCCACGGAACTTGCAGGAAGAACTTGAACGGCGCGATGACATTATTCTAGCATTGGAAATGCTCATGGTAGATCAGGCCTGTCGTCTATTGGCACTTGAAGCGGTAGTCGCAAACATGGCAGAGGCTCGCAACGTGAAAGCCAGCGATGTTCAAGCGCGGATAGCACAGGAATCGAAGCGCTTCCAACAACATTTCGAGGGTGAAGGGATGAGTGGCTTTGTCGAGCGTGCTAAACGCATTGCCAAAGATCTGTCAGGCGCTCCCAAAGGAAGAAAGTCATCTAAGCATTCAGTCAAGAAATCAGCAAACCAAACTAAAACTGCCTAGGGTTAAATGTCAAAATAGCGTAACCCCTCCGTCACTTTTGGCCCCGAGATCGGGGTAATATCGCAATACCGCTCCGCTGTTGCTCAGTGAAAAGTCAAAGCGCGAGAAAATTTCACCTCCTTATTCTCAACCTCTTTTAGACGTATTTATGGTTTTTTTAAATCAGTCTCTAGTTTCGATTGTCGGCGTTGGGCGCCGATAGGTAATTCTTTGATACGAGCAAATTCTCCGGTGGAAAAATTTTCTGGATTGTCCAGCCAGTCGAGAAACATATCCATCGCGTCCTGGCCCCAAAACACTTCCCCTTCCATGACGAAGGTGGGTACGCCAAATACGCCTGCCGCAACCGCCGCGTCTGTATTATCCTTAAGCCTCTGCTTTATTTCGGGTGAGATGATGCGCACGTCATCTGGTTCGATGCCGAGGCGTGCAGTCAAGTTGTGCCAACCCGCCACGCTAGAGACATCGCCTCCCTCAACATAAATAAAATTGAAGATAGTATCGATAATTGAATTTTCCGCATTCAGTGCCACGCAAAGCCTAAGGGTTTTGAGTGGGTTGAACGGATGCTCCGGCGGCATGGTAAAGGGGATACTTCGTGTACGTGCCAGCCAGTGGCAATAGCGATAGGTGTGGCAACGTTTCGCGGGGATCTCTGCTGGACCTTTGTGCCCCCAATGATTAAGCAGACCGGCGAAGAGCACCGGTCGAGGAGAGAAGTTTACGCCTTTTGGTAGGCGTTCCATATCGCGCCATTGCAAATAAGCGAAAGGGGAAAGAAAATCGAAATACCAAATTGCTTGTGTCATAAAACTTTGTTTTTCTTTTCAGTTTAAGATTAGCTTTAGGTGCGGCTTTGGCCTGCGCAATTAATACAAAATACTTTGAAGTTTAGGGCAGCAAGGCATTTTACTACTGATTTCATAACGCGGATTCTTCTGACGCGATGGTAAGAACTCTCGAGCCGCCTGGGCGTCTAGAGCTATTGTCCTCCATTTTTCCATAAATATCGGTTTCAAAACATCCCGGAGCCACCTTGCCAACAATCCCCCATGCGCAGCTCTTCTCGTTCGCGGTTGGGGGGCTATATGATGTTGCCATTGGCGCTGACAAGTTGTTGTTCTATGGAAACGAGGTGTGCTTCAAAATCATTGTTTTTGGTTTCCGATGTTCGCGCACGTGAGCACTGCCGTAGTTTGGATAACAATGGAATGGGTCAATTAAGCCAACACGATAGTCAAAATAGAGACAATAGGCCAATTAGGGTTCGACAGCCTGGTAGGTGCGAAATATAGCTTTGTTAATTCACTAGTAGCCCGAAAAAGGAAAGAGTCAAATATGGTTAGTAATTTGGAGACCGTTTTGGAGCGGCTCAATAATGAAGCTTTGAAAATTCGTCGCAATTTGTGGCGCGCCTTTTATGCCGCTGGCTCTGGACATGTAGGTGGTTCTAGCTCCGCAGCAGATATACTTGCAGCGCTTTATTTCCATTTTTTAAAAGTTCGTCCTAATGAACCAGACTGGCCTGAACGAGATCGATTTGTTCTCTCCAAGGGCCATGCCAATGGCGCCCTCGCTGCTGTTTTGGCTCAGGCAGGATTTATCCCGGAGAGCTATCTTGATGAGTTCTATGGTTATCAAACCCTGATGGGTATGCATCCTGACATCAAGCTTGCTGGGGTAGAGATGAGTACTGGCGGACTCGGGCACGGGCTATCGATTGGTGTCGGTATGGCTCTCGCCGCGCGCCTCAAGAAAAGCGTGTCGCGCACCTTAGTTATGATTGGCGATGGCGAGTTACAAGAGGGTTCTAATTGGGAGGCGGCAATGGCGGCTTCCCATCTTGGGCTTTCCAGCCTCACTGCAATTCTCGACTACAACAAAATTCAACAAAGCGGCCATGTGCATGAGGTGCTTGGAGTTGAGCCGGTCGCTGACAAATGGTGTGCGTTCGGCTGGACGGTGCGTGAAATAGACGGTCATAACATGGCGGAAATAGTCGCCGCCCTCGAGGCGCTTCCTTATGCTAATGGTGCACCGTCGATCGTGATAGCTCATACGGTGAAGGGTAAAGGGGTGAGTTTTGCAGAAGATACTCATCTTTGGCACCAGAACAGCATCGACTACGAGGTCTACCAAAAGGCGCTCACTGAATTGGGGGAACCGGTATGAGTTTCATGAGTGAATCGGCTGCACAGCAGTCTGGAGAGCAAACCCGAATTGCCTTCGGACTTGCACTCACCGAGTTAGCGAAGAGCGATGAGACTGTCGTCGCCGTGTCTGCCGATACCCTAGACTTGATGGCGCTACGAGGAATGATAGAGAAACACCCTGAACGGGTGATCGATGCCGGGATCGCCGAGCAGAACGCCATGGGTATCGCCAGTGGCTTGGCTACGTCGGGCCTCAGGCCCTTTCTGTGTGGATACGCACCATTCATCACTGCGCGCTCCATGGAACAATTGCGTAACGACGTCGCTTATGCGCGTCAGCGTGTAGTAATCGGTGCCGCGGCAAGTGGCATATCTCTCGGAGTTTCCGGTGGCACCCATCACGCACTCGAAGATTTGGGACTGATGCGCGCACTTCCGAATATGACTGCCATTGTTCCAGCGGATGTGTATCAGGCGTGGAACGCAGTGATGGCCTGCGACGATATCGATGGCCCTGTTTATGTTCGCCTAGGCGGACGCGTACCAGAGCCGAGCGTGACTGAGAGGAAGGCTGTCTTTAAGGTCGGCCAAGCGGATTGCTTAAGAAAGGGTAATGATATAACGATTTTCGCCTGTGGCTGCCTAGTTGGCGATGCCATGAAAGCATCGGACGTATTAGCCAGCGAAGGCGTGGCGGCGCGTGTCCTCAACATGCATACGATCAAGCCGCTGGATCGTGATGCAGTGCTGGCCGCGGCGGCGGAAACTAAGGGCATTGTTACTGCTGAGGAGCATCGCTTGACCGGTGGACTCGGCGGTGCAGTGGCAGAATTGTTGGCTTTGGAAAACCCGACGCCGATGCGTATGGTTGGCATGCCTGATGAATTTGCTATTGTTGGCCCGACACCACGGGTGCGTGAGGGGTATGGCCTTTCGACAGCTAACATTATAGCAGAGTGCAAGGATTTGCTGGGCTAACTTAGAAGTAGATTATTAGATGTCTGGCCACGGGGGCTCAATTAGGGGTAATCAAGCCTTGCAGACTGCCGTATTGGGTATTTTTGGAATATGTAAGATTTTGAGAAATGATCTCAGTGTAGCCTAGGAGACTTCATATATAGCATACGATCAGATGAAGTTATGATAACGGTGCAAATATTGCTGTCACGCATAATGGTAAGTGGCACTTCGACACCAGCACTCCCAAGAGACCAGACTTTACGCAGCATCTTGGCAAGATCGTCCACACTTTCGCCCGCGACGGCGATGATGGTGTCGCCAATCCGGAGATCAGCCTGATCAGCCGGGCCACCGTCGGCAAGTCCCGCAACTAGTAGTTGGCCGTCGGATTCTGCCGCATAGGCACCTAGCCATGGATGCTGCGGCTCCAGGCTTCGACCAAACTTTAAGAGATCATCGAGGACGGGATCCAGAAGTTCGATGGGCACAATCATATTGGCGTCAGTTTGATTTTCAAATTCATCGAATTTTTGAACGAAGAGCGAGCCGATGCCCAGCAGCTTGCCGTCGCGGTTCAAGACTGCCGCGCCGCCCCAATTGGGATGGGGTGGGGTGGTAAATATTGCTTCGTCGAGGAGATATTCCCAATATCCGGCGAACTCGCGCTTGGCGGCGATCCAGGCGGCCAAAGCATGCCGCATGCCTCCATGGCCGGCGATAATTACAGGGTCACCCACCTGAGAAGACCTAGAATGACCGAGCGGAATAGGCGCGGAGGTGATCTTGGCCAGCGCTTGTACCAAGCCAAAACCGGTGCGATGATCATATGCAACCACATGAGCGGGAATGGCCTCCCCATCGTTGGAGAGCAACCATACTGTTTCCGCCTCGGCGATAAGATAGCCAATTGTTAATACAAGTCCCTCGGAGTTGATAAGAACACCATTGCCGGCGCGTTCCGTGCCAAGTACCTCCGCTGTGTAGGCATCCTCCGGAATTTCAGCGCGTAAAGAAAAGATTGAGGCCAGTACGGCCGAGATGTTGAACTTCCACTCCTCTGGTTTTGGCTGATTTTCTGGCGGGATTTGCCAGTTGAGATTATCTTCAGACACGGCTCTAACTTAGTTAC
>MDTE01112988.1_pt1 | contig 42187 bp, 30 predicted proteins | sample 811231 | NCBI WGS metagenome assembly MDTE01 (sample SAMN05326651, study PRJNA326480) | marine metagenome | isolation source: seawater | place: Indian Ocean: Red Sea | collected 2010
CAGATAAAACGGAGAAGGCTAAGTTTAGTTTTCCAGCTTTATAATTATTCTTTCGCACAATTCTCGTTTAAATCCCTCTTAAGTTTTGCACTACACCCCGAATTTTCTATAAAAAAGTCTCATGGTTTCAGATGCTTCTAGAAGCCAGCCGATTCTTGACCTCTGGCTCGTTAATAAATTTTTCTGATAGGAAAACTTGCTCACAAAAAGTTACATTTGATTAGTAATTACACCCGTATAATGCGCCCGCCCGGGCTGAGTATGTTCAGCCAGCTTAACTGCAAAGGATGTGATAGAGAGGAATTAATTGAAGAAGTTAACTAACACGCGAGTGCATAGAGCCGTCTTATCTAAACCTATTATCTCCTCAGTTGCTCCGGTAATCTTTTTGTTCCTCGCTTCAGTCGCATCTGCTCAAGGAAACGGCGGTGACGATACAACTATCGTCTATCCTTCCGAATATTTCGCAGAATATGCTCCTGTAACAGCATTGGATATGTTGAATCGCATTCCAGGCATGGACGCTTCAAGTATCAGTCGTAGCTCAGGCGGTGGTGGCGGTCGCAGCTCTAGTAGTGGCGGAAGTCGCGGTGGTAGCTTCGCCAATGTGAGTCGCGGAGGTCGTGGGTTGGGTTCAGGTAGTAGCGGAGTACAAATTTTAATTAATGGTAAGCGCACTGCGGGTAAGAATAATGATACGGAAGCCCAGTTACGTCGAGTCGATGCTGGTCAGGTGGACTATATAGAGATCATTCGCGGTACTTCTGGAGATCTCGATGTTCGAGGTAGTACCCAGATTGCAAACATCGTTCTGTTTGAGGAGCTTTCAACTTCCACTTTGAATTACGAATTAGATGCGAATTACTATTCTGATAATCATTCAGAACCCGGCGGCTCTCTTACTTATGCCGGTCAAACTGGGAATCTAAATTTTCTAATCAGCGGCTCTGCCGCGCCAGGGTATAACCACACTGAGCTGCAGGAAAAAAGTATTCTTCCTGGAGAGTTACCCAACGATTTTATCGATGAGCAACGGATTCGCACTAATACCACATATACACTTTCCACCAATCTCGATTATCAAATAGATTCCAAGAGCAGCTTGCGATTCAACGCCTTAGTTGCAGAAGACGATGACCCAACTGAAGTGGAGAGACTGACGGTAGATTTACGAGGCGGCTCATTACTGCATAACTACGAAAGAGAAAATATCCCCAGTGAGAAGACAAATTGGGAATTAGGCGGTGACTACGAATATCGTCGCGACAACGGTGATCGTTTTAAGGTGTTGTTTATAGCAAATCAAAATGACACAGCAATTCTCCGTGAACGTTGGGATGTCTTCGATGACGGAAAAGAGAAGAAAAATTTATTTCTCGATACTGCCAACATCCTTGAGGAAAGAATCGTTAGAACTTCCTACACAACCGATTTTATGGTTGGTGAAGACATTGAATTTGGTGTTGAGCGCGCCCAGACAATTCTCGATTCGAATCTTGCCTTAGGGACTTTGTCATTGACGGGAGCTCTTTCTGTGGCTTTTGGTGGGCTGACTCCGGTTTCAATTCCTAATTCCAACAGTAGGGTCGAAGAAGTTCGTTACGAACCTTTTGCTATCCACAATTGGAGGCTGAGTCCTAGAATGTCACTAGAGACTTCTCTGGTTTATGAAACTTCTGAAATTTCGATGAGTGGCGATGTAAATAACAGTCGAGATTTCAATTTCTTTAAGCCAAAAGTAGATTTTCGTTTTGATGTAACTCCACAGCTGCAACTTAGAATGTTGGTAGAAAAGTTTGTAAGACAGCTAAGTTTCACTGATTTTGTTGCAACCAGTGATCAGGAAGACGAAGACTCCAGTATTCTAGCCGGTAATTCAAATCTGCGACCGGATTATTGGTGGAACTACAATTTTCTTGCCGAATACAGATTGCCCAACGATGAAGGTGTGGTGAGTGCTAATCTTTATCACCATCGACATAAAGATTTCTTGCAACGGATTGATTTATCTACTGGTCCTTTCGATGTGCGCTCCGCTGCCGGCAACATTGGCACTGGCGACATGTATGTCTTCGAAGTAAAAGGCTCAGTTCGATTGTCGCGAATGGGTATGTCAAATGTGCTTTTTACAACGAGTGTTAGCGCTCGAGATTCAGAAGTGAATGACTCTTTCACCGGAGAAACTCGGCGATTTAACAATTATCATCGCGGCGAATTCAATTGGGGGTTTCGACACGATGTCCCATCGCGGCGATTGAATTGGGGCATTGAGATGCGAAACCGTATAGATGGCGGAACTAAGCGTTGGGATGTAGAAGACATTGAGAATGACCATGCAGATCCATACTTTACGGGATTCATTGAATTTATTGCATTCGAAGATGTCACCTTTCGTTTGGGCGCTCGCAATCTAAGCGATGTTGAAATTTGTCGCGATCGTATTCGCTATGAAGGCCATATTGCTAATAACATTCTTGAAGAAGTCGAATACATGTGTCGAAATTTTGGCAGAACTGTTTCGCTGAAAATTAGCAGCACTTTTTAATTCACTTCGGGTCACATCGACTAATTTTAATTAGCAAGATTGAATCCTAGCAATCTGGCTTTTTTATCGCTTGCCTTGTAGCTGAACAGCGCTAAATACCACTTGAAAAATCGGACAGTTCGCGTAGTTTGAGAGGGGTCAGATTCTCTTCTCAAAAACAAAAATCAGATGGAGGGAGGATTCAATGAGAAACAGCATCTTAGCTCTATTCATTTTGGTACTCGGTGGGTTTTTGCTAGGGCCTGTTATTACTGCCCAGCAAGCAGATAATCCTCGAACCGAGCACGGACAACCTGATTTCCAGGGGACCTATACCTATCGCACCATTACTCCTTTGAATCGCCCGAGAGAGCTCGAGCATTTGGAAGTATTAACAGCGGAACAGGCTGCGGAATGGGAAGAGTTCGAGTTACGTCGACAAAATCGAGACTTGATTATCGACTCGGTTGGCGGGGCCGGTTATCCACCTGGAGTAATTTCCTACAACAATTTTTGGTATGAGCGTGGCGAGAATACCGTTGCTGATCGTAGAACTTCATTAATCTATGATCCTCCGAACGGTCGTTTACCGGGTTTAAATGAAGCAGGGCGAGAAAGAGCTCAGATCCGGTCTGAAAACAGGCGACTGAGTATTGGGCCAGAAGGTCGGACTCTGGCTGATCGCTGCTTGATGAGTGGGGGTGCTGGACCACCTATTGTACCTGGCGCATATAATAACAATATTCAGATTGTGCAAACTAAGGATCACATAATGATTCTTAGTGAAATGATTCATCGTGCGCGTATTATTCGTTTTGATAATGAGCATCAGACACGTCATATCAAATGGGACGGTGATGCTATAGCACGATTCGAAGGCGATACACTTGTGATTAACACACGTCATTTTTATTATCATGACAATGGCCGCGGTGCATCGAATCAAATGATTTTGGAAGAACGTATTCATCGTGTCGATGAGCACACTCTTGAATACGATTTCACTATCGAAGATCCATTGTCCTGGGATCGACCCTGGTCAGCAAAATTTCCATTACGTTCTATCGATGATCCAGTGTATGAATATGCGTGCCATGAAGGTAATCACGGTCTGTCTGGGATTCTTGCCGGTTGGCGCCGCTACGAATCTATGGGAATGAACGGTAATGGGACACCAATAGAAGAGGACTGACTTAGAAGGTATGGAGAACATGGTAATGAGATTTCTTAGAATTAAGACAATCGGATTGAGTAGTTTGATTGCTTTAGGGTTATCTTTAAACGCGCATGGTCAGGCGCTGCCTGGACCTGACCCTTTGCAAATGGAAATTGCGCCAGACCTTGGTTACATCCCGGTCAAACATGGCCTCGATATTCCCCACAATATTGAGCTAGGTGCTGCAACTAGTGTGGTGTGGACTGAAGAAGACCATCTTATTCTATTTAACCGGGGGCCAAACCCTTTAATGGAATTCGATCCCCGGGGACGTTTGTTACGCACATGGGGACAAGGTGATTATATCCGACCCCATGGCATGAGATTGGATCCTCAAGGCAATATTTGGACTACTGATGTAAATGGACACACTGTTCGTAAGATGAATTTGGACGGGCAGGTGTTGCTTACCATTGGTACACACGGTGAGGCGGGTGAACCTGAAGATGGTCTACTGTTCGAGCCGACTGATCTCACCATAAACGATGAGGGTGAGGTATTTATTCTGGTTGGTCATGGTCGCGGTACACCTCAGTTGCTTAAATACGATCGTATGGGTAAGTTCATGAAGAAGTGGGGTGGTCCCGGAACAGGACCTGGTCAGTTTGATACTCCCCATTCCATCGTCGTTGATGAAGAGGGTTTAATCTATGTGGCAGACCGACAAAATCGTCGTATTCAAATATTCGATGATGAGGGAGTCTACATTAAAGAGTGGCACTACAAGGGTTTACCTTGCGGTTTACATTTTGATGAAGATGGTACTTTGTGGATGGTCAGTGGGTTTGCTGGTGAAATATTAAAGCTGGATGAGAACGGAAAAGTCTTAGCAGCAACCGGAGAGCCAGGGAGAGGACTTGGAGAATTCGGTGAAGCTCACTACATGGCTATTGCTCCAGGTGGTGTAATCTATGTTGCAGATACCATCAAACCCGATTTGCATAAGTTTATTTATCGCGGCTCGCACTGAAATTGATCATCACTAAAAAGAGGAGCTTCAAGCAAGCTCCTGTTTTTATTTTCCCACTGTCTCTCGCTCAGCCTAAGAGTTTGATAAAAGATTTAAACTAATCAAAAACAAGGGGCGATAAGCACCATCTACCAGATAGCCGCAGATACCGTCCTCGTAATACATACAGGCATCGTGTTTTTCATCGTGCTTGGTTTAATTTTGATTGTTATTGGTGGATTTCTTCAGTGGGAATTCGTTCGCCATCGTTGGTTTCGCATTCTGCATTTATCGGCGATTGGCGTAGTCGTACTTCAGTCTTGGTTGGGAAGGCTTTGTCCACTTACTACATTGGAATTGTGGTTGCGAGAGCAAGCTGGCGGGGAAGGAGGTTATGAGGAATCATTCGTGCAATATTGGTTGCAGGAATTCCTGTATTACGAGTTACCGCTTACGGTATTTGCAATCGCTTACACGATTTTTGGTCTTGCCGTTGTTGCTACTTGGTTTCTGGTTCCACCTACTAAACGGAACAAACCCGTTTAGGCGCTCGCCGATTTCATAATATTCCATAGCCTGTTTGGGGTGACTGGCATATCCACATGGCGAACGCCCTTATCTTTTAAAGCATTCACGATGGCATTAATTATAGCTGGTGGTGCTCCAATCGCTCCGGCTTCACCTGCGCCTTTAATGCCTAATGGATTAGTCTTACAAGGAACCTTATTTAGATCGAAACGAATCGGCGGAAAGTCATCCGCCCGAGGCATGGTGTAATCCATAAAACTGGCAGATAGTAGTTGTCCAGAATCGGATTCGTATTGGCAGCTCTCAAGAAGTGCTTGCCCTACGCCTTGGCCTATTCCTCCATGAACCTGACCTTCTAATAATAATGGGTTTATTACATTACCGAAGTCATCCACCACGGTGTAATCAACGATCTCTATTTCGCCGGTTGTGTTGTCGATTTCTAACTCACATACGTGAGTGCCGTTAGGATATGTTGCTTCTCCTGGCGCAAATGACTCTTTTTCGTCGAAGGCAACGTCGTCATCTTTGGCAGCAGCCTTGGCAACTTCGTGAAAAGTTTGCACTCGATCGGTGCCAATTATTCGAAATGCACCGTTATCGAATTCAATGTCACTTACCGCAGTTTCCAATAATTCGGCGGCAATAAGTTTCGCCTTCTCAATAATTTTTTCTGATGCGGAGCCAATAGCGGCGCCGCCCACCGGGACTGAACGCGACCCCATGGTGCCACCTCCAGTTTCAATTAAGTCAGAATCCCCTTGTACAATTGACACTTCTTCAAAGGCAACCCCAAGACGCTCGCAGAGGATTTGCCGGAAGGCGGTTTCATGGCCTTGCCCATTGGATAGTGTTCCGATGTACAGAGTGATATGACCATCATTCGCCACTTCAAGTCGCGCCTGCTCCGGCGATCCACCTGCGCAGCGTTCTATGTAACTAGCTAACCCGATACCAAGCAGCTTACCTCTTGATTTGGCAGCGGTGCGTCTGGATTCGAATTCGCTCCAATTTGAAAGTTTTAATGCATCTTCTAGGTTCTGCTGAAAGTTTCCGGAATCGTAGTTTGACCCTAATGGGGTAGCAAACGGCATCTGATCTTCTCGAATGAAGTTGCGCCTGCGAATTTCGTCAGGGGAAATCCCTAAGTCGAAGGCAGCAACATCTAACAATCTTTCTATGGCATAGATTGCCTCGGGTCGACCAGCGCCACGGTATGCATCCACAGGAGCGGTATTCGTAAATACACCCTGGACTTCCACATAGGCGGTAGGAACGTCATAGCAACCTACCAACATTGGAACGCCGGCGGAGGTTGCAACAAAGGGAGCAAAATTTGAGAGGTAGGCGCCAAGATTTGCAACAGTATTAACCTGTAAGCCAAGTATCTTTGCATCACTGTCTAAAGCGACTTTTAAATGACTCACGTGATCGCGGCCATGGCTATCACTCATAAATGCTTCGCTGCGCTCGGAAATCCATTTAACTGCACGACCAAGTTTGCGAGCTGCGAATAATTGGCACACATATTCAGGAAATAGAAAAATTTTCATACCAAAGCCGCCGCCAACATCGCTGCATGTAACATGAATATCTTCTTCGGCAACATTGAAAATTTGCGTGGCAAGTAAATTGCGCATGACATGCACGCCCTGACAGGATACGTGGAGGGTTAGTCGACTTGTACCTTCTTCTATAGAGGCCAAAGCCCCGCGTGTTTCCATAGAGGTAGGCACAACGCGATTATTTACTAATTCTAATTCAACTACATGACTAGCATCGGCGAATGCCTTACTGGTGGCTTCTGCATCACCATCTTCCCAGTCAAAACATTGATTCTTGGCAGCTTCGCCCCAAACCAGGTTAACGTCGTCAGTGATAGCTTGATTTATTTCCACAACAGCTGGTAGTAAATCGTAATCGACCCAAACAGCTTCGACGGCATCCTGCGCCAGTGCGCGACTTTCTGCAATAACAACAGCAACTGCATCGCCGACATACCGAACTCGGCCTTCTGCTAAAGCAGGTCTCGGTGGCATTACACAATTAGAGCCATCTTTATTGGGGGCAGGCGCCATGCAGGGAATATCGCCAATTCCTTCCGCTTTGAGGTCAGCTGCTGTGTAGATTGCGAGCACGCCCGGTAAGGAGCTGGCATTTGTGGTGTCTATGGAAGTGATTTTTGCGTGCGCATGTGGTGATCGAACAAAGGCTGCGTAACATTGATCTTCAATATTTACATCATCGACATATCGTCCTTCACCAGACAGTAACCGATCATCTTCATATCTTGTTGCTGCCTGACCAATTCCAAACTTCTGCATTGAGTTGTTCCTTAGCTGATTCCTTTGTGTAGACGAAAACTATCACAGTGGAGTAGCGTTGGGAAAATTGCTGCGAACTATCAAAAGGTTTTAGGCGAGCGTGCTGGAATGGCGCTTCCAAATCAATACATGGAAGAAGAGGATCAATTTGAAATAATTCGACCAGGCTCTCGGTTGGCAGCACCAATTGTGCCGGTAAGTGAGTCGCCTAATTCCAGTCTTTTTGCATTGGCGAGTTCGCTCAGGTGTTGAACCACTTCAGGATGTTGATCAGCGACATTGCGCTGCTCACCAATATCCGTGCTCAAGTCGTACAACTCTATGCCTGTTGCTAAATCATCGTTGTAGCGCCCGGGTATGCCGTCCAGTCCTGGCACTTGCCCTTCTAGGGTTCGATACGCATGGGGAAAGTGCAGTTTCCAATTTCCACTGCGTATTGCCTGCAACTCATTGCTGCGGAAGTAAAAGAAGTAAGCTTCCTGAACGGCGGCAGAATCAGTTCCAGTAATTAGCTTGAATATTGACTTGCCGTCGATAGGCAAACCAGTTTCACTATCATTGAGAATTTCTTTAAAGGTTGGAAATAGATCAATTGTCATTGCTGGAGTGTCAACTTCAAGACCTCGTGGAATCGACGAAGGCCAGCGTGCAATAAAGGGTACCCTGATTCCACCTTCGAACACTGTGTGTTTTCCTTCTCTCAATGGCAAAGCAGATCCAGCGTGGTTGCCATAACTTAACCAAGGCCCGTTATCGGAGAGAAAAATCAAAATAGTATTATCAGCGATACTAAGTGCTTCTAGAGTGTCTGAAATTTCTCCAACAGACCAATCAATATCCCGAATAACATCTCCGAAGATTCCGGCGCCACTTATACCTTGCCGTTCTTCAGCTACGAAGAGCGGAACATGAGGCATGGGGTGGGCGAGATAGACAAAGAAAGGCGTGCCATCAGTAACAGAAGACTCAATAAAATCGATTGTGCGTTGAGTAAAGTCAGTGGTAAATCGAGTTTGATCTGTGTTGTAACCAACTATGTTTTCATTGTCATAAAGTGGTAGATCCGGCCAGGCTTCTGGGCTTTCAGGATGGAATGGCCACATATCATTGGAGTAGGGAATGCCGTAAAAGTCATCGAAGCCATGTTGCAGAGGATGAAATTGCGGAAAATTTCCCAGATGCCATTTGCCGTAGTGTGCCGTACGATAACCATTACGCTGAAACAACTCGCCCAAAGTGGTTTCGTTTTTATGGATTCCGATTTGCGTGCGTGGGCCAAGCGCTCCGTTGAGTCCGATGCGATTGGAATAACTTCCCGTGAGTAGTGCTGCTCTTGAAGCTGTGCACACCGGTTGGCTTACATAGAAATTGGTAAATCGAGTGCCTTCGTTAGCAAGTTGATCGAGGTTTGGTGTTTCGTATGCGGTCGCACCATAACTGCTTAAGTCGGCATAACCCAAGTCATCGGCGAAGATAATAATAACGTTTGGTGGGATTGTATCTGTTATTGTTTCATTACAGCCGACGAGGGTAACAGTAGCAGTGAGGAGCGTAATAAGAAGTCTTTTATTCAAGAGGTAGCTTAAGGGTTGCACGTGATTTTAATCAGATAGTGGTTTTTCAAAAGCAAAAACGAATCGGTCTGTTTTGCCTTGCACATCAAGGTCAAAAACAATCATGGAGCGGTCGTCTTCTGGATTACGCAATGCGTCAGTTGAATCAACAAAGTTAAAGCCGGCAGCTTCAACTTCAGTGCGGGTAAATTCTTCTTTAATGCGATGTAGGTCAGCGACAACATCAGGTTCCATGGCTTCATCACCGGAATGATCCACGACAACAAATCTGCCGCCAGGTTTTAATGCATCAAAAACTTGTTCGAGAAAATATTCCGTGTTGGCAGGATTACCCACTGGAACATACTCTTCACCGTTATAGCGTTTTGGAACGACATAAAGATCGTGATAGGCCATTACGATTAATGCGCCATCCAGCGAATTTACTTCTAGGTCTAAATTAATTCCACTGCGAGTATGTCTGGCGATGTTTCCTGTGTCTCTTCCTGAAGCAAAGCGATCGGTTAAACCGTTCACACCCCATTGTTCGAATCCATTGTTGTTGTGAAGTATGGTTTCACCTTCTTCGCCGACCACAGTAGCCAAGAGCTCTGTGTAGTAACCACCGCCGGCGAAGATGTCTACAACCGTGTCCCCAGTTTCAAGATTGAGAAGTGGAATTACCGCTTCAGGCTTGCTGCGATGATCTCGCTCTATATCATTTTCAAGCCGACCTTCTTTACGCATTGCATCGAGAACGGCAGCCTCGTCGATTTCTGCTGCAAATGTCTGAGGGCTTTGTAAGGTAAATAAAACTAAAAGGATGAGTTTACGCATTAATTGCTCCATTCCTTTTCACGTAATTCGACTCGGCGAATTTTCCCGCTTACGGTTTTTGGCAGGGCATCGACGAACTCCAATTTACGTGGATACTTGTACGGCGCCGTGACATTCTTAACGTGATTTTGTAATTCTTTGCTAAGTTCACTACTGCCTTTATAGCCTGGCGCCAAAACAATAAAAGCTTTTACTACTTCGCCGCGAGTATCGTCGGGGCTGGAAACTACAGCAGATTCGGCAACTGCAGCGTGTTCGATTAGAGCGCTCTCAACTTCGAACGGCCCGATGCGATAGCCAGCAGATAAGATCACATCGTCGGCACGGGACACAAACCAGAAGTAGCCTTCATCATCTGCATAGGCGCGATCACCGGTAATATACCAATCACCGCGTCTTGTATCGGCAGTTCGTTCAGCATCATTTTTGTATTCCTTAAACAACCCTTGCGGTTTTTCCGGGACGAGCTTAACCGCGATATCTCCTTCCGTATTAGTCGGGGCTTCCTGGCCTGCGTCATCGATAATTGCTAGATGAATTCCTGGGGCGGGTTTTCCCATCGAGCCAAACTTTGGTTCTATAAAATGGAAATTACCGCATAAGATACCCGTTTCGGTCTGGCCATAGCCGTCGCGAATTGTAAGCCCCGTTGCGGTTTTCCATGTACCTATGATTTCAGGATTGAGTGGTTCGCCGGCCCCAACACAATGTCGTAATCCAGTGAAGTCATACTTGTTAAGGTCCTCAAGTACTAACATTCTATATATGGTAGGGGCACCACACATAGTGGTGATAGGATACTTCTCAATCAATGAGAGTGTTTTAGCTGCGCTAAAACCGGCGCCGTGATGAATAAATAAAGTTGCGCCGCAGGTCCAGGGACCATAGTAGCTGCTCCATGCAGCTTTGGCCCAGCCAGTATCGCTAATATTCCAATGTAAATCGTTTTCACCTAGATTTAACCAGTAAGGACCGGTGACCTGATGGGCGATTGCATAGCTATGGGTGTGAATAGTCATCTTTGGATAACCGGTTGTACCGGATGTGAAGTAACACATCGATTCTTCATCGGTTGCTGTTTTGATGTCAGAAAAATCATCAGAGAACTGTGTGAGTAAGTCTGAATAATTCAACCAGCCATCGATTTCAGCATCGATGAGCACTTTTGTTTTTAGAGTAGGGCAGTTGGCTGCAATTTCGTCGACCTTCGTGGCATTTGCGGAATTAGTAACTATGCAAGTGGCGCTGGCAGCATTTAATCGATATTCAATATCTTTTGCGGACAACTGAGTTGTTCCTGGCGAGATTACTGCCCCCATGCGCAGTACCGCAGTGAATACTTCCCACCATTCTATTTCTCTGCCTAGCATGACAATTACAACTTCGCCGCGCTCAACACCTGCAGCACAAAGGCCACTACTAATTCTTTTGGATTGGTCGGCGATTTCGGCGAAGGTTCGTGTTTTTTCGTTGCCCTTATCGTCTACCCAGAAGATAGCCGGCTTGTTTTTATCTTTAGATGCCCATTTATCGATAACATCATTAACGAAATTGAAATGGGTGGGTCTATCCCAAATGAACGAGTCATGGATCTCTTGATAGGTTGTATTTTCGTCTGCAGCCATGGGTTTGCTCAATTTGCTCTCACTAAAATTCGGAGAAGAAAAAGACAGTTCGATTGAACTGCCTTTTTAGGTGAGTACTAATTTAGTGGGTTTGGGGGCTGCTCTCAAGGAGTGACAGTAACAGTCAAATAGGTGTCGGCATAGAGTCCACCATCATCCGCTCGACCCCAAAGAGTATAGGTACCAGGTTCATCGAAAGTCGCGGTTACTTCAATCATGCCATCATCGGGGATTACTGGCGGTAGCCACAGCGAACCCCATGGGGAATTAGCTGCCACACGCGTGTCTTCCCACACCTTGGTTTGCGGAGGATCGAACGTAACCCCGCCTTCTCCGCGATAAACATTCCAACTCAGGAATAAGGCATTTAATTTACTTACAGTGGGCTTTTGGGGAGCACGAAACATAGCACGATGAAGATCACGTTCAGACCTGGTAGATCTGAGCCTTGACCTGGGCAATCCATCGTCTTCAAGGTGAGCCCGCAGAGTTATTGCTTCACCTACTCTAGCTGTGCGCACATCATCACCTTGAAGAGTTAGCACTGGAGGTGTATTCGACCTGGATTCAGGGCTGCTTACTCCTATTCCAAGAGATCCTGTTTCGGAAGCGATTATCATGTTATCCACCAGATAATCGGGCTTTAAGGTTCCATAGGCCTTGGTTTCCACACCGTTGATATTCAAACTCCAAACCAACTCACGATCACCCCAATCGGAAGGCACTGTAACCTCAAAAGTGAAACGATTTCGCCTTGGCATAAAATTTGTTGGTTGGCCTCGGTCAGCTTCACCGGGCGAGAAAAAATTATTTTCTCCAATTTCTACAAATGGCTGTTCTCCCCAATTTTCATTCATGTATCCGAACATGAGATTGAAAGATCCGTCAGGGTTAGGGCGCCAGCCCTCGAAGGCAGGGTAGATAGGAGCACCATGCTGCAAAGTTTCTGCAGTAAATACTGGTTGCAATGGCAATAGAAGCAAAAGCACCGCCAGCAACAGAGGTTTAGGTCTGCGTTCAAATCTATTGGCAAGTAGTTTCATTTTGTCTCCGATTAATCTTCAGCTTCTACAGGCGAAACCAAAGTCGCAGTGCAGAGCGGGCATCCTATTACGTGATCGTTCGGACCCAAATTGAGAACTTGTTGTCTCTCTTCCATGGCTTCCAGAAATTGCTCATCATTCATGGATACACGAATGCCGAGATCGAGAAACATGTTTGTCACTGAGCGATTACCAGATCCCTGCCAGTTGCGAGGATCCGGGATGTTGATATTGGTCTCAGTATTATTCATGTAACCAGTGATATGAAGGATAGTGCCTTTGGGCAATAGTGGCGCTGCGGAATCCTCAAATTGATAGGTTCGCACCCAGTTATGGTCGTATCCTGTACAAGACAGAGTCTCGACCTGATGACCCCAAATCGCTTCCAGACACATGCGAGTCCCCGGGGCATGCAGATGAGGTTCGAAGGAGACAATCTTAGTATGCGCTTCGAGGATACTGTATGCATGCAGTTCTTGATCAGTCTGATTTGGTGCAATACTTATATCAACACCATTGCCGGTAAAATTTATCGAATCTCTATATTTAGGTTCGAAGTCCCGGTCATGAAAAATAAAACCAATCTCCAGGTGGCCAGTGGTATCTCTACCGTTAGAGTGCAAATGAATCGAGTCAGAAACTATCGCCGATCCTGCTTCTAAAAGACGGCCCGTATTGTCGTCGAATATGTCGGCATTTCGTCCGACTTCATGCACCGGCCACGGATTGCTGAACATTCCACGCTGAGGATTTCCTTCTTCATCTAATTTCGCAGTAAACCAAAGCATGTGATGGAATATATAGCGCCCGCCAACGGTCCCGGCAAGTTGGGCCATATCGACGTCGTTAACCTCGACCACCTCCACAGACTTTACATAGCGGTCTTCGGTCAGCCCGGTTGGTGTGGCCTCCAGCTCGCCCCACCAGTCAGGAGTTCCAGCCAGTTTGGTAATTTCAGGTAGTTTGACCACGAGGTCTGGGGTGCCGGCTTTCCACTTTACGCTGTCATCAAATACCAAGGGCTCTGGTGCATCTGAAGGATCTCCTTGGGGAACGCCGCTTCTGGCCCAGGTAGATATGGCGGCGATTTCCTCATCGCTTAATGAGTTGTCATTCTTGAATCTCTGAATGCCGACATTCTTCTCTACATACCATGGTGGCATGGCGCCAGCCCGGTCTCGCAAGCCTGTTTTGTACTCGATCAAACCAGCGAAAGGAGCAACTTCATCATACGTCACCAACGGCATAGGGCCACCGCCACCAACCCGGTGACAGTTTTGGCAGCTCCGCTGCAAGATTGGTTCGATATCTTTGTGGAACGTAATACTATCGCTCTGACCAAAACCGGCCATAGGAAAAGCAAATAGTCCGATAATCAAAAAAAAGCTTGCCTTAATGCTGAGTTTCATCGTGATTCCTCGAGTTATGCGCTCAGTACTTGAATAAAATTCTATTAAAATCTAACACTAGAAAGCCCTATCTTAAAGAGATAGGGCTTCCGTTTGACGCAAGATTTGTACTACGGGTCTTGCTAATCGTTTCCTGCCAGAGAACGTGATTCTTTCTCTTTGCGCTCTGCCAGCAATTCTTCATAACCCTCATCATCGAGATGGGTGATCGCAATCCAAGCGTGGGTCATTTCGTCGGCTGTTCGACTGCCACCGAATACCCACTGATCAGGATCTGGGTTATTTGGATTATCAGCAGTGTTGTCATACCACTGCTTCAATACTAAAACAGCACCCGTTGGAATTAATGGAGCAACATCTGACTCATAAATATGACTATGGTGCCAGGTCGCACTCCAGTTAGAAATTTGACTAATCGCTTCAGTGCGTCCAGTTTCGGGATAGAAAATCTCTAATGAAGCGGCACGCAGCCGCAAGTGGCCATGAGGTTGAAAACTATCGATGCGAACCGGATGATCAAAAGAATGGAATCCCTGCGTCATTTGGTAGCCATGAGGAGGAATGACTAAACGTAAGTCTCTTTCTTCACGGGCAAACTGAATATTATATTGTCGAAGATCCTGAGCGTATCCAACTTCTTGTTCATAACCTTCAGGATGTAACCATAGTCCGATTTCAACTACGTTGTCTTCCAGAATAGTTCCAGGTGCAACTGCTCCTATGCCTCCCGGATACATATGAATGCTCCAACGCACCATGGAATTTGAAGGGAAGGTTCGGCAGACATCTTCAGGAACCAATTCGCCCCATTTACCCATCGCATATTCTGTAAGCATTCCATAGCGTTCTAGTTCACCGTTTTCATTAAATATGTCGATGTTTGAGTTTGCATGATGCACAACAGTTTTGGCATTGCCGCGAGGCTTTACTTGGATGGCTTTAATGCAGCGATCACTATTAATGCCATGAGGTACATAGTGAGTACTCCATAAATCGTTTCCATTTGCTGGAATATCGATCGGCACTGATGGGATAACTACGTCCGGCTTGCCCAACTCCGTTTCAAAATTCCAAGCATCAGGATCGCCGAGATCAGCAGGAGGCAGTGGCGAATCTGGATCGCCTAGAGGTGAGCCCTGATTTACCCAGGCGACAAGCGTGTCGATTTCTTCTTGCTCCAGGCGCCAGTCACCCTGTAGTTCCTGAATGCCAATTCCATGGTCGTAGGCGTATGGGGGCATTTCACGACTTGCAACCTTAAGTTGGATCAAAGGAGCCCAGGGTCTAACCTGGTCATAGGTTTCGAATTGCATAGGTCCAATGCCGCCGTCGCGGTGACAAACAACGCAATTTTCATTGATAATGCGCCCGGCTTCACCGTTGTACGTGACATCGGTGTTTGCATCCTGAGCGTGCAGATGCCCGGCAACAATTAGAAGGGCAATAGAACTTTTTAATCGGCTGAAAGTTTTCATAAGATTCTCGTCAGCAGTTAACGGCATTTGGTTGTTATAGATTATAGTCGGCTTATAGTTGCATCGCTTTGGTACTGAGGTTTTCATTAAACTGGGTGGTCTCGCCATAGTCAAGAAATCCGGGCGGTTTTATAAAGTATAACCGCCCACCCCAGTGCATTCTTTCAATCAAATCTGCCTGGAGTACTAAAACTCAAATACTGCCTGACAAGTGTTTTTATTAAGGGAGTCTCAAGGCCACGAGGCCACCCGGCTGTCCTCGCTTAACACTGCCGGATTGCACCACGATGTACTGTCTACCTTCATGCATATAGGTCATCAGGCCGTATTGGCCAGGAATCGGAATTTCAGCCTGGGCTAGAATTTCTCCAGTGTGAAGGTCGCGGGCGTTTAGGTAGGGGTTTCCATTCTTGTTGAGTTCAGTGTCGCCCCTTAGGTCTTCAGTAGTTTGGATCAGTAGATTACCCATTACCATTTGGATGGAATGGCCCGTGCCGCCGGTGGCTGAAGTATCTACACCTTCAAGCAAGGGATGATTGCGAATGTTTTCGGGTGTTTCTCCAATTGGAATATCCCAGAGTCTTTCACCAGTGTTCATGTCGTAGGCTGCAAGGCCTTGGAACAAAGGTTTATAAACTGGCAGCCTATCGATGAGTGGGAGAAATTCTCTATTGCGACCTGGTGCCCAGGCGGCAACCGTTTCGCCAGTGGTTGGAGTGTGGCGTTCTCGACCCCGCCAGGCTTCCTCAGACATACCCGGCAAACCGCGTTCTTCATCGACGCCATTTGTTGGTTCCATAAATGCTGGCGCACTGCAACCGCGCTGATGAGATGCATACATGATTCCGGTTGTTGGATCAGCTACGGGAGGGTGATAAATATTCAAGCCACCAACACAACCAACAACGTTTCGATAGGGATTGTCATGTGGATAGGGAAGTGCAGGCACATAAAGACCGCCGATCTCAAATTCATTTAGGATTTGTTCTGCACGGGCTTTAAGTTCTGGCGTGTAATCCATTACAAACTCTTCGGTAATGCCATTAATGATAATAGGATCCAATGGTTCTGGTTTAGTCGGATAAGGTTGAGTGGCAGCAGTGTAGTTTCCAGGAACCTGGGTTTGCATTACTGCTCGGTCTTCAATAGGCCAGATTGGTTCTCCGGTTTCTCTATTAAAAGCGAAGATTAGTCCCTGTTTAGTATTCTGAATTAATGCTGGAATTTCTTCTCCATGCACATTTAAATCCATTAAGATTGGTGCAGTGGGTATGTCGTAATTCCACTGATCGCTGCGATGAATTTGGAAGTGCCAGACTCTTTCTCCAGTTTCCACGTCGAGAGCTAAGACACTCCCTCCGAATAAGTTGTCGCCGGGGCGATGACCCGTATATGACTGAAGAGTCGAGGCATTAGTAACCAGATAAACCATGCCCAGTTCAGGGTCTGCTGATGCAGGTGCCCAGGTGGACATATCGCCGGACCATTGCCAGGCGTCGTTCTCCCAAGTTTCATGTCCGAATTCACCAGGCCTTGGAATAACGTGAAATTTCCACAAGCGTTCACCAGTGCGAGTGTCAAAACCCATGATGTCACCAGGCACGTTTTCGATTCTAGTCTGGTCGTAACTCGGTTCATGGCCCACCAGTACTACTAGAACATCATTTACGACGATGGGTGGGGCAGAAGCCGTGACCATACCAATACGGCGCGGAATGCCATGATCAGGATCGTAAGGACCTTCTCTTTCTAACCAGCGTGGCCAGTCACTGACTAAGTGAGGAATTAGATCGACAACACCAGTATCAGAGAACGAACCAACACCAGTTTCTGTTCCCCAATTTTCTAGCGGTCTTCCAGTTTGCGCATCAAGAGCCCACAAGAAAAAAGCAGGGGAGGTGATATAAATTACACCGCGTCCGTCTACTTCTCCGTAAGCAACACCCTTACCAAAGTCAGTTCGAGGTGAGCGCAAATAGCGCATGGTTTCCGGTTCACGAAATGTCCATAGAGTTTCACCTGTTGCTGGATCGATAGCTATAACCTGACGACGCTGTCCGGCAACTGTGTACAGAACACCATCTGCATAAATCGGAGTGGAGCGAGCGGTGAATTCTACACCAGGGCCAAAATTATCAGCGCGCCAATGCCATGCAACTTGAAGATCGGCAAAATTGTCTGCGGTTATTTGAGTGAGATTGGGTGAAGCTCTTGTGTGACCAGCATCGCCACCCAAGAATTGCCAGCTTCCGTTTTCGGTGCCCTGTAACTGCCCAAAGCTATATGTGGAAAGAAGAAAAGCAAAAGGAGCAACTATCAATAGAATCGAATATTTAGTCTTCATGGCAATCCCAGTTATCAGGTTTATACATAAAGGTTTATACATTAAAGAAGAAGGATTAGTACTTGAAAGTAGCATTGACCCTCTATTCCGATCAATAAGGTTTCTGACTCTCAATCTGTTTAGCTATTCGTTTTAGTTTAGTTCTACCGGCCTAGGTGCTATATTTCTCATAATTTCAGGAGCGAATAAGAGCTCTGTTGAGAATTGTGCAGTAGAACTAAGACTAAATATTAAAGAGAGTGTCGCTTTGGAAAGGATAATTATTTTGTTGGGCGCGGGCTTATTGCTGTCAGGTTGCGAATGGTGGGAGGCTCAATACGATAATGGTGCAGGGATTCCAGAAATTCGTAGTCAGGCAGATGTAGATGCATATAACGCCACAGTCAGTTCAGAGGGTGAAAAACTGGTTTGTGATCGAGAGAGAGTGATCGGTTCAAACATCCGGCGGTGGGTTTGTTTAACTCAGGCACAGCGGGATCGCTTGGCTCTGGAGGGGCGCGATGCAGTTGATCAGATTAATAGCATCCTGCCTAACCTACAATAGGCAGGTTTGTCAGCGGCCCAGAGAGAAAGCTGCCTCGAGATTTATAACAAATTCGAATTACTGCTTGCTCTTTGTTAGCAACGCGGGAAAACAAAGGCCTAACCTCAGTGGGCCTTTTTATTTCTGAAAGCTTTTGTTCAAGAGCTTCTGGCATCGTTCTGCAACCCTTTAAAAGATATAAAACCTGGCCATGTTCAGCTTCCCAGTTCCTAATAATTTTCCAATCTTGCACTGATGCTTGTCGGTTCTCGGCTTTCTGCTTGGTTTGGATTTAAGGCTAGTTTGGAGCGAGAGTTTCCAATTGATTTGTATCAACAAAGGGATTATCTGCTGCTGGTCAAAAAGCTAGATATTTAGCTATTGCGCTTGAGGTAATTCATTGATTACTCTTCAAAGCCTCTATTTAGCGATTCTCTTAAAAGAAAAAATTGGAGCAATAGGATTATGCGATTTTCATCTGCGCTTCTTACGATAGCAGCAACTGCGATATTTTCCTTAGAGGCTTCGGCTCAGGGTGAAAATGATAGGTTTATTTCTGGTGCAGTGCAAAGTCAGAATGGGCCGGAAGCTGGTGTCTGGGTCATTGCTGAAACCAAAGATACACCTACGCACTTTGTGAAGATCGTCGTAACCGACGATCAAGGGCGATTCGTCTTGCCGGAACTACCGGAGGCGATATTTCAGGTTTGGGTTAGAGGCTACGGACTCGTAGATTCGGAGCCCGTTTCACTCAGATCAGGCGCATCTGATGTTTCCTTAAAGGCATTTGTTGCAGAAGATCCACTATTGGCTGCCCAAGTCTATCCAGCTAATTATTGGTATTCCCTATTGGAAGTCCCTGGCCATGAGGAATTTCCTGGGACTGGCCCTGATGGTAATGGCATCTCAGAAGGAATGCGCAGTCAGGCTCAATGGATCGATATGACCAAGCAGGGTTGTCAGCTTTGCCATCAGCTTGGCAACAAGTTAACGCGCTCACTGGATCATTTAAGCCACCTTGATTTTGAAACCAGCTTAGAAGCATGGCAATACCGTACTGCGATGGGTATTCGTGGACCTTTTATGGCCGCATTCGCTGGTCGTTATGGTCCTCGCGGAATGGAAATGTATGCCGATTGGACTGATCGAATAGCAGCAGGAGAATTACCTCCAACACCTCCGCGACCAAGCGGTATAGAGCGTAATATAGTCATTACTCAGTGGGATTGGGGTAATGAGTCCTCTTATATACACGATGAGATAACAACTGATAAACGCGATCCAACTATTAATGCTGGCGGTTTAGTTTATGGCGTAGATGGTGGTCACGGTTCATTGCTGGAATTAGATACTGAAACTCACGAATGGCGCGAAATTGTCATTGACGTCTTTGACAATCCCGACAATCCCGCAGTGACTCGTTTCGCTCAACAATTTCCGGTTCCATCTGTTTTCTATGGCGATGAACCACTTTGGCAGCGACCTGCCGATCCGCATAATCCAATGTTCGATGAATTAGGTCGTGTCTGGATGACCACAAAAGTGCGTGGCGATATCGTGCCTGAATGGTGTCAGGAAGGATCAGATAATAAATTTGCTCAGTATTACCCGACTCGAAGAAGCACACGACAAGCATCTTATTATGATCCTGCCACTGAAGACTTCGGCTTAATCGATACTTGTTTTGGTACTCATCACCTGCAGTTTGGTTTTACCGATGACCGCATGTTGTACTTCAGCGGTGGCGGGGATGTCATTGGCTGGATTAACACCCGTATATGGGATGAAACCCATGACGAAAAATTATCTCAGGGTTGGTGCCCGATGGTGGTAGATACAAATGGCGACGGCGTTATTAGTAAGCCATGGAATCAACCTGTTGGAGCATTGCGCAGTCAAAATGAAGGTGGTGGCGGAGAGCTTCTTGTCGATTTCGACCCGAATCTCGATACAAGGATGAGTCCTGGTAGCTACGGTATTATTGTCGATCCCGTATCCAATGTTGCCTGGGGCGCTGGAACTGAGTTTCCCGGTCGGATCTATCGCATGGACATTGGGGATAACCCTCCTGAAACCTGTATTACTGAAGTTTATGAGCTTCCGGTTATAGACGGGCAGATCAATGCCTTCGGACCACGTGGTCTTGATGTAGATAAAACCGGGATTGTCTGGACTGCACTGTCCGGCAGCAGCCACCTCGCGAGTTTCGATCGAAGTAAGTGTGAAGTATTGAATGGACCTACGGTTGTTGATTCGCAACATTGCCCCGAAGGCTGGACCTTTTATGAGTCACCTGGTCCGCGCTTAAAAGGCACAACGGTTAAGGCAGATTTTCATTATTACAACTGGGTAGACAATTATAACGCTTTAGGGCTCGGTGAGAATGTGCCAATAGCTACTGGGTCCGGATCAGATTCCCTCAAAGTTCTTGATCCGGGAACTGGTGATTGGGTCGTAATGCGCGTACCTTACCCCTTAGGATTTTATTCGCGAGGATTAGATGGCCGCATCGACGATATTAACGGCGGCTGGAAAGGTCGAGCAGTTTGGGCTAACTACGGCACAAATTTTAATTGGCACACAGAAGGTGGTAAGGGTACTACCAGTAAGATGGTTAAATTTCAAATTAGACCTGACCCCTTGGCTCAATGAAAAAGTAGTATAAGCAAAAGAGTTTTTATATGGAGGATACTAATGAGTAAATTTGAAATAGCAGGTGTATCGGTCGGAGTTTTAATACTCGCAGTTTTATTCGGCTGGATATTCACCGCGCCCTATCTTAGTAACCAAGGATTAGGTCGCATGCCAGGTCTGATTATTGGTGGCACATTAACTGAATCGCCTGAAGATTTCACATCACTTAATGAAACCGTGCAGGGACCGCTATTGATGAAACAAAGTGGATTTCCGCCCTTTGTTCATTACCTTTCTTGGGTCGGTACGCCTGAAGGTGTAATCACAGCAACTCGTCCGGATGGTGGACTATGGGCTCAGCGTGTGCGTGATCGTGGTGGTAATGGTTTCTTGCGCATTGGCGAAGAAACTTATGCCATGGAAGCTTTCGAGATTCTTGATGAAAATCGATTACCAATGATGCAGCAGTGGGCAGACAAATCCGGCAGGCCATTGGACGAACCGCTCTATCCTGGCTCAGAACCATTGAATGAATGGGAAGTGTTTTTTTGGAGACCCAGAGGTATAACTGAGGCTGGTGGTAACTAATAAAATTAAATGGGGAAGCTAACAATGAATACTGAAGTTGATAAATTAAAGACTGCATTTAGCAAAAATCTAATTTCTCGGCGTAAGTTTTTAAGTTCCTCAGCTATATTGGCAGCAGCTGGCTATGGATTAGGCAACAACGGACGAACAGTTAGTGCGCAAAGGGCGCGTCAGCTTGCTGTTAACGCTCTAAACCACATGACTATTAGCGTGTCAGATCCTGCCGCTTCACTTGAGTGGTATCAGGGGTTGTTCGGGCTGCCTATAGCAGCCCGACAGGCCAACACCACCGTACTGCAAGTTGGTGAAGGTCCTCAGTTTATTGCGATTGGCGGTGGTTCCAGCGATAACCCGCGCATTACCCATTATTGTTTTCAAATGGACGGTTTTGATGACTCCGAAGTAATTGAAATATTAGAAGAGCATGGCGTAGCTAATAGCGGTACTTCCAATGCAATGGAATCGCGTATAAGACAACGTGGTGCCGACTTTGGTGGTGCACCAGGAGGAACGCCAGAACTTTATTTTGGTGACCCTGATGGCATCGTCGTACAAATTCAGGATTCCACTTATTGTGGAGGCGCAGGTGAAGCTGGAGAAGCCTGTTACGATGCGGTTGTGCCAGCACCAACTGAAGGATTAATCAAACTGAGGGAATTTAATCACTTTACTTTGTTTGTTGAAGATCAGTTACGTGCAGTCCAGTTCTATCAGAATCTATTTGGTTTTCAGATCGATACCTATCAGGGAGCGATGCCAGTCCTTAGAGTTGGCGAAGGACGCGAGTTCATTGCGCTTGCGCAAGTTCCTCCGCTTGCTGGTCGAATTCATCATGCTAGTCTTAACGTAGATAATTTTGATGTCGATGAACTATTCTCCATTCTCGAAGGTTATGGTCTAGAGGTTCTCGGAGAAGGCGGAAGTGCTTCAGGACCATTGCAAGCCTATGTAACTATCCGCGGGCCTGATCGAGGCGGTGCGCCAGGCGGCACTCCAGAGCTTTACTTAACGGATCCTGATGGCATATTGCTCCAGTTGCAGGACATGAGTTATTGCGGTGGAGCAGGATATTACGGTGAGGAATGTGGCACGGTGGGTAATCCTACTGGACGCAACTAAGGTCAGGCTGCACTTTTAGAAAAACATAGCCTGACTCTGGTTCAATTTAATAACTTCAATAGAATCTCTCTGGAGCCCTTTAAGGACAAGATTTTTCAGGGGTTTTGCGTGCTTTTTGTCACAAATCGATGCAACTTGCGACTACTCCACATGCCCTATCCAGTGCTAAATTAAACCTGAAATGAAGATGGGGAAAACTTTGCCATCCTTTCTTAAAAAGGCTCCTCTATTTTGGCTCTGCCTGGTGTTGTCCAACCAGGTGTTTGCTGATCCTCAGTCAAGCAACTTAGGCGCTGGAGTCTCGCTTCAGCGTACCTTGCTCGATCAATACTGTATTGCCTGCCACAACCAGGCAATTGTGAACAGCCCGGCGGTTGATGGCGAATCACTTCTATTTACTCAATTGCGTGGTTTAGGTTTGACTCTTGATACTGAGAATATAGACAACGTTGCGGAGAACCCGGAAGTTTGGGAAAAGGTAGTGCGTAAATTGCGAGTTGGCGTCATGCCGCCTCCGGATAATCCTCGACCCGATAATGCCAGCTATGTCGCATTCCGTAATTGGTTGGAAACAGAACTCGATCGAGCTTCATCGAGCAATGCTAATCCTGGCCGCACTCAGGCCTTTCATCGACTTAATCAAACTGAATACAGAAATGCCGTTAGAGATTTACTAGATCTCGACATTGAAGTTGCCGAATTCATTCCGCCTGATGCGCCTGACCAACATGGATTCGATAACAATGCCGAAGTTTTATCGCTCTCGCCTGCATTGATGGAGCGCTATGTTTCCGCTGCCCATAAAGTTGCAGAGTTAGCGGTCGGTGCGACTCCACGAAGTTCTGCTATTAAAACTTATGAAGTACCCCTGAATTTGATTCAGGATGATCGTTTTAACGATGATTTGCCATTTGGTTCTCGCGGCGGTGCTGCGATTAAACATACTTTCCCTGTTGATGGCGATTACCGAATAAAAGTTCTATTGCAAACTAACTATGTAGACTTTGTAAGAGGTATCGATCAAGCCCATGAAATGGAAATTAGTTTGGATGGCGAACGACTCGGAGTTTTCGGATTCGGTGGTGATGCTCCGGGTACGCCTGCTCCCTATAGTTATGCCGGAAACATTCGCGGCAGTGATGATTGGGAAGAGTGGAGTATGGCGTTTGCTGAAGATGGATTCGAAGTAAACGTTTCTGTAAATGCTGGTCCACGAACAATTGGCGCAACCTTTCCTCGCGAGATGTGGGAGCAGGAAGGAGTACAGCAACCCAGACTCTTTGGTTATCACTTAGCCGTCACAGAACTTCCAGATAACAACCCTAGTGTCGGAGCAATATTAATCGAAGGTCCGTTTTCCTCAGATGGACCAGGTAATACCCCGAGTCGTCAGAAAATATTTTCTTGTATTCCTGCCAGCGAAGATGAAGAACCATCTTGTGCCAGGGAAATACTCTCAACTCTAGCTCGGCAGGCATATCGTCGCCCTGTAGATGATAATGATCTTCAAAGTCTCTTGGATTTTTACACTCAGGGTCGCAAGCAGGGAACTTTCGATACCGGAATTCAATTCGCATTAGAACGCTTATTAGTTTCCCCTGATTTTCTATTTCGCATTCAACAAGACCCGGCAGACGTTGGCCCTGGTGATTCATATGCTATTAATGATCTCGAATTAGCATCTCGGCTCTCATTTTTTATCTGGAGTAGTTTGCCCGATGCAGAATTACTCGATCTAGCAGAGCAAGGTTTGCTGCGAGATCTAGATGTGCTGGAACAGCAAGTGCAAAGAATGATGAGCGATGAAAGAGCCGATGCCTTCATCAAAAATTTTGTAGGACAGTGGCTCTATCTGAGAAATCTTGATAGTCATTATCCATTACCGGTTGCCTATCCGGAATTTGATGAGAATTTACGAGAAGCATTTCAGCGCGAAACTGAATTGTTTATTGGTGATCAGATACATTCCGATCAAAGCATCCTGCAATTATTAAGCGCCGATTACACTTATATTAACGAACGACTTGCAAACCACTATGGTATTTCAGGAATTTATGGCAGCCGTTATCGCAAAGTGGAGCTGGATAATCCGCAACGAGCTGGTCTTTTGAGTCACGGCAGCTTACTTACAGTGACTTCTTATCCGAATCGGACTTCGCCAGTTTTGCGCGGTAAATTTATACTGGAAAACCTGCTTGGCTCGCCACCTCCAGAGCCTCCACCCAATGTACCCGCGCTTGAGGAAGCTGGCGAAAACGGGCGCATCCTCACCATGAGGGAAGCCATGGCCCAGCATCGGGAGAATCCCGCTTGTCGTGTCTGCCACTCCGCCATGGATCCCATTGGCTTTTCTCTTGAAAATTACGATGCAGTGGGAAAGTGGCGACAGGAATTTGCCAACCAACCTATCGACGCTTCAGGTACAATGCCTGATGGAAGGGTATTTGAAGGTCCAGCGGGATTACGGGATTTATTGCTGGATCAGCCTGATGATTTTGTGGGTACGGTTACCGAAAAACTTCTTATGTATGCGCTCGGACGTGGCTTAGAATATTACGACATGCCTGCAGTTCGGGCGATTGTGCGCGAAGCCGCAAAACAGGATTATCGCTGGTCATCGGTGATTTTGGGTGTTGTAGAAAGCGAACCATTTCGGATGAGGAGAGCTCGGTTATGACAATCTTCAAGAAGGCTTTACCAAGGCGAACCGTATTAAAAGGGCTCGGAGCAGGTGTTGCTTTGCCATTGCTGGATAGCATGATCCCAGCCCTGACAGCCAATGCACAAGTTGCTAAGCCTCAGAAACGCTTCGGAGTGGTGTATGTGCCTAATGGTATGGCGATGAAGTCCTGGACGCCTGCTTCTACCGGTATCGATTTTGAAGTAACCCGAATTCTTGAGCCAATGGCTGATTACAAAGATCGTATGTTGGTCATAACTGGACTTAATGGTGCTAGCAGTAACGCTGGGGTCCATGCCAGTGCATCTACTCGCTTTTTAACCGGTGCTATTCCGGCACGGGTTGAGTCAGATCTTAAAGCAGGTGTGTCAATCGATCAGTTAGTCGCACGTAAAACTGGCCAAGAAACTCAGTTAGGTTCTATTGAGTTAGCTCTCGATCAAAATGACGTATTTGGTTCCTGCGATATTGGCTTTAGCTGTCAGTACACCAGCACAATCTCTTGGCGGGATGCAACTACGCCACTACCTATGGAAGTTAATCCGCGTCTTGTGTTCGAAAGATTATTTGGTGATATCGGAACAACCGATCCGGTAATTAGACAGCAACGCATCCGCAACGACCGCAGCTTGCTTGATGCTGTTTCCGATCGAGTCGCTGAGCTGAATCGTAAAGTTGGACCCAGTGACCGTGCCAAACTGGATCAGTACTTGGATGCGGTACGTGATGTTGAGCGTCGTATTCAAATGGCAGAAGCGCAAAGCTACCGAGAGCTACCTGAAGTTGCTCAACCGTCTGGTGTTCCCGACACCTATGAAGAACATTCGAAGTTAATGTTTGATTTGCAGGTATTAGCTTATCAAACTGATTTAACTCGAGTCATAACCTTTATGTTAGGGCGTGAGCTTAGTGGTAGAACTTATGCCGAGATTGGTGTCCCCGATTCACATCATCCAACATCGCATCACCGTGACGATCCAGTGCTGTATGAAAAGGTCACGAAGATCAACGAATTCCATACCCGCTTGTTTACTTACTATCTAGATAAACTCGATGCCACTGAGGATGCTGATGGTTCACTTCTAGATAATATGCTACTGCTTTATGGCGCTGGAATGTCTGACAGTAATTTGCACAGTAATCGTGGATTGCCTCTAGTATTGTTTGGCGGCGGAGCAGGTTCTCTGCAAGGTGGTCGTCATTTGCGCTATAAGGAAGGAACACAGCTGACTAAGTTGCACTTAACCATGCTCGAAAAAATGGGCATTCCGGTGGAAGAATTTAGTGGTGCAACCGAACCGCTAGATTTGCTCGCTAACGTATAGATCATTGTCAGTCAGTAACAATTCCAAAATGATTTCTCAAAACAAAATAAAAGCCAGTGCCTTGCTGGTATTGTTTGCTTTGTTTTTTAGTTGTGCTCAAGCTCAAGAGTCATTACTTATCGTTGCCGCTCGTAATCAAGACGCTGAGCAAGTAAGCCAATTGCTCGCCGATGGCTCTGATCCAAATACACCACAAGCTGACGGCGCTACTGCGTTGCACTGGGCGGCATATCACGGAAATCTCGACTTAGCTGAATTACTAATTAAAGCTGGGGCGAATGCAAGTGTAGTTAATCGATTAAACGCTTCACCGCTCTATCTCGCAGTCAGAGAAGGCAATGCAGAACTTACAAAACTTTTATTAGATGCTGGTGCCAATCCTAACGTGACGCTGGACATGGGTGAGACGCCTGTTATGACCGCAGCACGTGCAGGTTCAGCAGCAGCAGTAAAACACCTGATCGACAATGGCGCGAATGTTAATGTCCGCGAAGAATCTCGTGAACAAACAGCACTAATGTGGGCATCGGCTCAAGGGCATGTTGAGGTTGTAAGGGTACTAGTTAAAGCAGGTGCTAGTCTTGAAGCACGCTCAAAAGTGCGTCCAATGCTTATGTTTGCTGAAGCAACAAACGGTGGCGCTTTCGATCATGGCGTCATGGAAAACTTAGGCGGCTATTCAGCACTACTTTTTGCTGCAAGGCATGGGCAAGTAGAAATCTCGAATCTATTGATTACAGCTGGCGCAGATATAAATGGGCAGGCAGGCAACGGAACAACCCCTCTAATAGTCGCAATTCACAGTGGTCATTCAGCATTAGCACAAATGTTATTGGCACAGGGCGCGGACCCTAATTCAATGAGTGCCGGTTATTCCGCTTTACATGCGGCAATACTGCGTAGTGACAGAGACACCGTAGCTTCTTTGATAGCTAACGGTGCTGATCCTAATGTGCGCTTGCAAAAGGCAAACCCAGTGCAAAGAGCCAGTGAAGACTGGGTATTAAAAACTCCATTGATCGGTGCTACTCCTTATTGGATTGCCGCGAGCTTTCGCGAAGCAGAAATTATGCAAATTCTTGCCGGTGGTGGTGCTGATCCTTTGTTAACTAATCAAGAACGCTTTCAACCATTTAGAGACAGAGCATCCCGTGAGAACCCGCCTGAACCCGAAGTGATTGGCGGATTTGAGTCTACGCTTCAGGCTGCAATTAAAGGCGATAGCACACGGCAGCGTTTCTATGTCACGCCAAATCCAGATCCGGCGACGGAAGAGCGTCGTGCGCTGGAATCCGCTAAAGTCGCAATCGGCCATGGTGTTAATTTAAATCATGCTGACTACACGGGATCTACTGCACTACATGACGCAGCAGCCAGGCTTTTGCCAAATATAATCAGAGAACTTGCGGAAAACGGTGCAGACGTTAATACACTAAATGGCAGTGGCAGAACTCCCTTAGATCTAGCAAACGCTTCAGAAGCAAGACCTAATTTCTTCGGTTTCGATTTAAGTATTCCTGGCGCAAAGGCCAGTGAAGTTTTATTAGAGTTTGGGGCTGTCAGCTCTGATGAGCTTTAAGTTTTATAACAATCATCCTTTGGTGATATTTTCTGGAGGGGCTATGAAGACCATCTATTCAATTTTAGTGATATTGCTCTCGCTATCGTTTGCCGTTACCGCATTTGCTCAATCTTCTCCGCCGAACAAAGCGCCAACAGAGTGGGGGCCTGTCTCAATTAACTTAGATGAAATCGAGTATCCCTTTCCCGTCAGCTACATGAATTTCAGCGTTTATGGAGAAGATGTTCGGCTAGCCTACATGGATGTACCTCCTACTGGTACTGCTAATGGCAAGACCGTCATCTTTCACCATGGTGGTCTCTACTATGGCTGGTATTGGGAAGACCAAATGCGTGCTTTGAGTGAAGCAGGATATCGAGTCATTGCCAAAGATAGACTGGGATGGGGGAAATCATCTAAACCGCTGATCCCATATAGCATTAACCTCTGGGCCTCAAATACTGCAGCTTTAATGGATCATCTTGATATTGAACAAGCAGCTCTCGTAGGGCATTCCATTGGTGGCCAAATGGTTACTCGATTCGCCTTTCTTTATCCAGAACGCATTACTCATTTGGTAACTGTTAATCAGGTAGGGCTGACTGACCGCCGAAGAGGTCGCGGTTTTCGACCATTAACTGGTGAAGTGAATGCGAATCCTGACCCGGATGGGACTTATGAATCTCTATTGCGGTGGGCTCACGAAAACTATGTTAACTGGAATCCCAAATTCGAAAAGCACATGCGCATTCGTTATGGACAGCGTCTTAGCGGTGGATGGCCGCAGGCTTCGGCTGTTAACCAATTAACCGGTCATATGCGTGGCATGGATACGGTTGTAAACGATTGGCAACATATTCAAACGCCCACGTTGATCCTAGGGGGTGCTGACGACTATCCAACTTACGCGGAAGAAGCTGAACATGCAGCGAGTGTTTTTCCAAATGGACAGGTAATTAACATTCCAGGCATTGGTCACAATCCACACGAAGAAGTACCAGATGTTGTTAATGAAGCCTTAATACAGTTTTTCGAATCATAGGAATATTAAGAAAAAGGAAGCATTCATGAAATTTGTTTCTGCATTGAATTTGGGTTTAGTTTTTGCTCTGACAGCCGTCCAGGGGATTGCTGACACCAGCATTTTGTTTATCGGTAATAGTTTCACCTACGGTTGGGGATCAAGCACCCGCTACTATCGTGCTGATAGCGTGACTGATCTGAATCATGAAGGTATAGGTGGTGTCCCAGCACTGTTTAAATCCTTCTCCGATCAGGCTGGGCTCGACTATGACATTTACTTGCAAACTAGAGGCGGGGCGGGGCTCGACTTTCATCTAGCAGAAAAACTTGGGGTGATGGGTCGTCGTCCTTGGGATCAGGTAGTCATGCATGGATACAGTACACTCGATGCAAATAACCCCGGTGATCCAGCAGTGTTAATTAACACTGTCGCTGAGTTGTCTGAATTCTTTCACAATCTTAATTCTGCTGTGGAAATATATCTCACTGCAACCTGGTCACGTGCTGACATGGTTTATCTCGATGACCGGCCCTGGACTGGAACTCCAATTCATCAAATGGCCTTGGATGTTCGCGCTGGTTATGACAAAGCAGCTGTTGCGCCAGCAGTTAAGTCTGTGAACGCTGTTGGAGAAGCATGGAATCGCGCTATGGAAAATGGCATCGCCGATCCAAATCCTTATGATGGCATTGACTTAGACAAGATTGATTTATGGTCTTACGATCACTACCACGCTAGTAATTATGGTTACTATCTGGAAGCGTTAGTTATATTTGGAAACGTAACCGGACTTGACCCAAGATCTCTTGGTGAGAACGAATGTTCGGGTTACGAGCTCGGCATGTCTCGTCTGCAAGTGAAGGCATTGCAGCAGGCGGCCTATGAACAACTAGCTAGTGAAGGTAGAGTGGAAGCGGCGCCGCTAGAATTGCCACGACCGGTTGCTCCACAACGTTGTAACTAATTAGAAAGATTTACAAGGGCATACTTTATTAAAGCATGCCCTTTATTCCTCAGAATCTTCTGGCAATCCCAATGCAATTAACTCCGGAGTCGGCATAGCGTTGACGCCTAACACAATATATTGCCTGCCATCTATTGCATAACTCATGGGCGCACTTTGTGGATCGCCAGGTAATTCAATCTTTGCTAACTCTTCACCGGTCTCTTTACTGCGTGCGATTAGGACCGGTCCATAACCTTCATTCTGTCCATGTATTAATAATGTTGAAGTAACTAATACTGGATGACGGCCTCCTCCTCCTAGAGGGGGGAGTTCGAGCCCTTCAACTGCAGGATTATTTTCTACGCGAGCAGAGCGATCTCCGTTTGGAACTTGCCATAAAATTTCGCCGCGATTCATGTCAATCGCAGTAATGGTTGAGTAGGGGGGTTTGAGTATTGGAAGCCCTCTCGGCCCTACAACACCTCGGTTTTGCAAGCGGTAATAACGAAAATTAGATTCGTCTTCGGGAAGGGTTCCCATAAAAGGTGTAAAGGCACCGTTAGAAGATGGTACAAACAAGACATTGGTTTCTGGATCAAATCCTGCCCCGGGCCAATTGGCACCACCGCCTGCACTGGGAACAAAAATGGAACCACGTTTTCCGGTTTCTTCATCCGGAAGACTTGCAGGCGTATAGATTGGGCCGTATACATAATCATCGATTATCTCTAAGGCTTCTGCTCTTAACTCAGGAGTAAAGTCGATTAAGTCGTCTCCCGTTAATCCTTGCATTGCAAAGGCGGGAGGCTTAGTTGGGAAGGGTTGTGTTGGAGAAGTTCTTTCTCCTGGTATCAAACCTGATGGTACTGGTAATTCTGGCATTGGCCAAACAGGTACACCAGTGGCACGATCGAACACGTAAGCCCAGCCTTGCTTAGTCACTTGAGCGAGCGCTCTGATTTCACGACCATCTACATTTATGTTCATTAAGTTTGGCGCGGCCGGCGTGTCGTAGTCCCACAGACCATGATGAATCATCTGAAAATGCCAGACTCTATCACCGGTGGCTGCATCGACTGCCACAACACTTTGGGTAAATAAGTTGTCACCTGGTCGATGTCCGCCGTAGTAATCATTGGTAGGTGCTTCTGTAGGAAGATAAACAAGACCGAGTTCTAAATCGGCACTCATCTGAGTCCAAACTCCACCATTACCAGTATAGCGCCAGGATTCTTCCTGCCATGTTTCTACTCCAAACTCGCCGGCTTGAGGAATAGTATTGAAAGTCCAGGCCAATTCCCCGGAACGAATGTTATATCCTCTTACAAAAGTTGGTGGGCGTTCTTTATAGTGCGGTCGATTCGAAGTGATTTGATTTACAACAAGAACGTCACCGACGACGATTGCCGGTGAAACTGTGCCTAATGGCACTGCACCGGAATAATCTAGAGCACTTCTATCTGCTCGAGGGATCCCTTCAGTGAGATCAATACGACCGCCAGCAAAAGCTGTATCTGGATCCCCGTCTTCAGCATCTAAAGAAAAGAGATAGCCGTCATTCGTTGCAAATAATATTCGGGCTTCTTCGTTATCGCTCCAATATGCGACGCCACGATGATGATAACCAAGAGGGCTAATTGAATATCCAGACAAGTAAGCCTGGGGGTCAAACGACCATAACAGTTCTCCTGTGGAAGCATCTAACGCAACAGCCTGATTCAATGCTGTAATCATATAGAGCACACCATTGATCATTAAAGGTGTGGCTTGTAATCTGCCGAAGCTAATATTTTCTGCAGCATCTCCCATAATCGATTCAAGCTCGATATCGCCATCTATGGAAGTCCAGCGCCAGGCGATTTGCAGATCTTCAAAATTGTCGGCATAAATTTGATCGAGTTCGGTGTACTTAGTAGAGCCAGCGTCTGAGGCATAACTTCGCCATTCGCCGTCGATGCTGCCCAGCTGCGCATGAGCAACGCCGCTGAATATAAAACCGAGGCAACTTAAAATAAAAAGTGAAAAATTCTTCTGCTTTGAATCCAATATTAGTCTTCCTGTGTCCATATATTTCTCCAGGATTCCCTGTCAACGCGTTCCCCGCGAATATACACATCACTGATCTGGCGAGTGTTGTTTATATCATCTAATGGGTTTGCATTCAGTATGACAAAATCAGCGGCTTTACCTGCCTGTAGCATTCCTACATTGGTTAAACCGAAGGCCTGAGCTGAACGTGAAGTGGAAGCGATAATAGCTTCCATTGGTGTCATGCCCATGCGGACAAATAGCGAAAGCTCAACGTGATCCGCGTAACCAAAGAAATCACCTACGGCACCTGCGTCTGTGCCTAAAATAATATGATCTTTAAGTTTATACAGATTATTAGCGTGTGTTACCGATAGTGTTTCTGCCTCGACACTGAGTTTAGCAGGTGGAGTATAGTTGCTATTAAGTGAATCAATAACTGATTGAGGAACCTGGTCGTAGAAGTATGGATCTTTAAAAGCGGGAATATAGTATGGCTCCTGCTTCGTAATCATGCCAAGAGTTGGGACAATGTAGACATTGTTTTTTCGGACTATATCCAAATATTCATCGTCAACTGCCATATCATATGGCATGTGGATAAAGCGGCGATTGCCGGCATTTACTAAAGATTTATGATCTGCCAATGTTGTTGCATGGGCGATGATACGCATGTCGTAATCAGTAGCAGTTTGCAATACCGAACGATAGATTTCTGGTACGACTTTTATCTGTGCACCGCGTAATTCATCTCGTGAATCAATCCAAATCTTGGCAATACCATAACCTTCTGAAGCTAGCCGTCTTACTGTGTTAGCAGCCTGCTCGGGATCAGTTACCGGATTTACTCCCCAAAAATTTGGATCGTTGGTAAAGCGCATATTTGGTCCGCCTCCAGGAGAACCCAAGCCGGGCGATAGATGGTAGCGCGCACCTTTTATGTTGCCTCTCAGTTGCTCGAGCTTTACTCTGTTGGCGATCTCAAATTCATCACTACCGGTAGAGATAATTGTTCCTACCCCATAGTAAGCATGTCGGTAAAGGTGATCGATCAGATTCTCATCAGTAAAGTATTGCGAGCCCCAATCGCCATAGGCTTCCCAGCCTAAATGAGCATGGGTATTCACCAGAGCAGGGATAATCGTTTGCCCTCCTAAATCATAAAATACCGCATCGTTCGGAATATCCAACGATGGACCAATGTCTATTATGGTTTCATTACGAATCAGTAATGAACCTTGTTCGATTACGTCGCCATTGCCTAGAATCAGACGTGCGTTAGCAAAGTGATGCATAGATTGGGCATTCAGGCTCTGCCCAAGGATTAGTGCAATTGCAAAAATTAGATGAAGTGTAAAATTTCTACTGGTCATCGCAGACTTATTAACTGGCTCATGATGATTGTTTTCTAATGTTCCGCACTGTACTGTTGAATACAGGAAACTACCAGTCATAAGGCCTTTCTAACTATCCAGTCAAGGGTTCAGACTGTCTTGATAGGTATAAAAATGAAAAAAAGGTACGCGCTATTCTTATCTTTAGTTGCAATTTTCGCTCTTTCAGCTTCAGCGCAGCTACCAGGGCTACCTGAGATTGACCAGGAAGCACCATTAGACAAGTCCGTCACTATTTCCAAAGAAATCCTCGCTGCGGCCTTTGGTCGTATTAGTGACGAAGACATCCCCACCACCCGAATGCTTGAAGGTGGGGAGTTCAACGTAAATATCAGACACATCGAAAACGTCACCATGTCGACCATGCGCATGTTGACTCATCCAGACACTATCGATGTTTGGGTCGTACAGGCAGGTTCAGGAGTTTTGAATATAGGTGGTGAGTTAGTAGATGGTGTCTTGCAAGGTGGCGAAGAACAAATTGTCGAAGTTGGAGATATTATTTATATCCCGGCGGGACTTTCACACGGAATTAAAGAAGCTGAGTTAATCACTTGGTTTAATATTCGTTTTCCAGAGCACCGCAATTAACCGAAAAAACTTTAGCCAAAAGGACGTAAACAATGATTAAAAGAAATTACGCTGGCAAAGTCAGCATTTTGACAGTGCTTGTTTTGCTTGGCGTGCTAGTGATTGTCACCAACGATAATGAACTTTCTCAAGCAGACAATCTGTCTGAGAAAACTGAGTTAACTGGTGCTGATTATGAAGAGATTAAAGCTCTTTATGCCCGCTACAACCAAGGCAGTGATTTTCGCAACACAGAACTATTTTTGTCGGCTTTTGATGAAGACGCCATTATGACTCGAGAAGGCGGGGATATTGTAGGCATGGAAGGGCTCAGAGCCGATCGCGCCCGCAGATACCAGGGTGAAACTGGTGATGTGGGCAGAAGGCACCTAAATGGTAGCTACTTAATTTTTCCGACGAATGATGGAGCCAAAGGGCGAGCATATTACATCTTAATGGATGTAACAGAGCGCCCTCCAACCGTAATCGGATCAGGTTACTACGATGACAAATTTATTCGAACAGAGGATGGTTGGAAGATTAAGCACCGAACTCTGTTTAGAGATACTTTAGATTAAAAACTTACTCTATCCATTTATTGTAAAGAGGATAGCTGGCAGTAACTAGTTCACGCTAGGGAGGTAGTTATGCGTTTATTAAATTCGAGCCTTCTTGTGGTTTTAATCGGCAGCGGAGTTGTCGTAGCAGCACAAGATGTGTTTCAAGGCATTACAAGAGAACCACGCCCTGAAGAATACATTCACTGGAATAATTCTTCTTTTATGGAAATCAAAAGCGAATTGCAACAAAGTCTGCGAGATGGGAACGGTATCTTCGGCACTGACTTTGTATACTTGAATGGATTACCTGCAGGAGAGCATCGAACTCACAATGTTCAGTTTATTCATCGCTCCGGTTATACCCAGCCGGAAATTCACGAGAACAAATGGGATATCTATGTCATTGTTGATGGCCGCGGCACTGCACGAATTGGCGGTGAGCGAGTGAGCTTTATCGAAGGTGGTCCGAACGAAGGGCAGTATCCAGAGTTAGAAGGTGCACAGGAATATCAGGTAGAAATTGGTGACATATTGCATGTGCCAGCCAGAGTATGGCATCAAATGGTAACTGATCCGAGTGAGACTATTACTTACGCATTAATCAACATAATTCACTGAGCTAGGCAAAGTCTATGATCAGTCAGGAGAAAAAATGAATCGAATTACACACGCACTCTTATGTTGTGTTGCAGTCTCGTTTATTCACTCACCCGTCTTTGCTCAAAATGAAGAAGAAGCAACTGAAAACAGTGGTGGAATTATCCAACGTTATGGCAGAAATGCTGCTAATGGTATTTCTTCTGTGACAGCGGATCCAAACTCATCTAATTTGTTGCGTAATTATTCTTCAGTCACAGACGAACTTTTGCAGAACCCACCCGACGCAGATTGGGTAACCTGGCGTCGCACATACAACAATCAGGGGTTTTCCAATCTCGATCAGATTAATCGGGAAAACGTTGTTGATTTGGAATTAGCCTGGAATCAGTTAGTAACTGTTGGCAATAATATGCCGACGCCGCTGGTGCATGATGGGATTATGTTTCTGTACAGCGCCGGCGATGTGGTGCTTGCTTTGGATGCAACTAACGGAGAGATGTTATGGCGATATAGTCATGATAGCGAAGTTGCTACCAGCCATAAATTTGGTATCGCGCTGCATGAAAACAAAGTGCTGGTTCCTACTTCTAACTTTCATATGGTGGCTTTAGATGCTCGTTCGGGCGAAGTGATCTGGGATCATGCGATTGAAATGGAAGATTACGATGGCTATCAATTAAGAAGTGCTCCTACAATTGCGGGTGGTCAAGTGATTCAGGGGATGGCTGCATCCTTTGTTCCTGGTGGTGGATTTATCGTTGCTATCGATTTGGAAACAGGAACTGAAACCTGGCGCTTCAATACGATTCCGCGTCCTGGTGAGCCCGGTGGCAACACTTGGAACAATATGCCCGTAGAAGAAAGGCAGGGTGGTTCGGTATGGAATACTGGTGCCTATGATCCGGAGTTGGATTTAGTGTATTACGGAGTGTCGCCAACTTATAACACGGCGCCTTTGCTTTATCCATTAAATATAGATGGCGTTACCAATGAAGCGCTTTATACCAATGCAACATTAGCTATACGTCCTGCAACCGGAGAGCTAGTGTGGTACTACCAACATGTCGTTAATGATCAGCATGATCTGGATTGGATATTTGAAAGATCGATCGTTGAATTGGATGTAAACGGTCAAACGCGCAAAGTAGTTGTTACGGCTGGTAAGCCTGCTCTGTTCGATGCGCTCGATGCAGAAACCGGACAGTACTTATTTTCAGTGGATACGGGATTTCAAAATTTATTCGCCGCAATCAATCCTGAGACAGGGGAGAAAATTCCAAATCCGAATATTTTTCCTGACGCAGAAGAGATTCGTACAGTCTGTCCTTATTGGCAGGGTGGTCGTAACTGGCACGCATCATCGATAAACAACGAAACTGGTTACTTATTCGTACCTATGTTCGAAGTGTGTATGGATACCTTATTAGATGGTAGCGGCACCCTGCTTACGAGTGGATTGAGAGCAGACACACGCCCAGCGCCCGATAACGATGGCAACTATGGTCGTCTGCAGGCTATTGATCTTAAAAATAGAGAATTAGCCTGGCAGCATCGCGAAGAAATTGTGCCGGCTTCAGCAAGTCTAGCGACTGCAGGCGGTTTAGTTTTTCTTGGATATCTCGATTCTAAATTCAAAGCATTCGATCAAAGTAATGGTGAGATTCTTTGGGAAACTCAACTAGATGCGATACCTGCAGCTTTTCCAATAACTTATGCCGTCGGTGACAAACAGTATGTGGCCGTCGTCGCCGGGCAACTCAATATTCACACCGGAGTTTGGTTAGGATTACAAAACCAATTTTCCGGTTTCATTCCTGAAACTCCGGGACCAGCGGCATTGTGGGTTTTTGCTCTAGATTAAGCCAACAAAAAAGTTGGATTGTTTCTAGTCTTTTGATTGATGCGGGTTCTACTCAAAACAATCGTTGCCACTAAATTAAGTTCAAGGAACTGAGGATTTACTAGTATAATGCTAGGTTATTACTTTCCCGTAATTGAAATTAGGGGTTACGCTATGATCGAAAAAACAAAACTCGCGTACATTATTTTATTGTCAATGATTCTGAGCCCTTTGAGTGTTTTGGGTCAGTCGCACGGAAACCATGGTGGCCACGGCGACCACGGCCATGCGCATATGGGTCCCACTGTTAGTTGCACTAACTTGGCAAATCCTCCGTGGGACGGTCTGTCTGAGAAGGATAAGCAGCGGTTTAACAATTTAGAGCAAGAGTTATCAGGGTTGAATACTCCTGAAGCGGCGATAGCTGCAGGCTTTTTCCCTGCTTTAGGTGATATACCTGGAATGGGCATCCACTATGTCAATCTGTCGATGGGATTAGATAAGGACTACAATATTGATCTGCCCAATCAGTTAATGTTTTCCCCGATAGATGGGGAAGAAAAATTGGTTGGTGCAGCTTACGCCTTTGTTGATGTGCCGAACACTGACGTTCAGCTTCCCTTTGAGAGTGAGTTTGCGTCATGGCATGACCATCCTCAGTTCGCAAATGATGGTGAGACTCTGCATATGCTGCACGTCTGGTTTGTTGATTCCTCAAATGGCCCCTTCGCTGGTTTAAATTTTTGGCTTCCATACCAAACAGCCGGTATTGAAATTCCAAACCCATGCTGGATGGCGGAAGAGGAAATTGCTGATCGCATTAGAAAAGTATCATTTGCGTTAACTCAATTTGATTGGGAGGGCAGTGAGAGCGATTTGTCAGGGCAAGGCGGTGAAGCGCGCCCCTCAAGTGATGAAATCCAAGGTATTTCTGATTCGACAGGCGTTGATGGAGAAGTTGTAGAGGCTATAGTTACCACTGATGGCGCTGCTGGTGCGTCATGGAACAGACCTCCATCTATTAGTAGTGATAGGCTGGAAATGCTTGAAGTGCTCGGAGCAGCGGCACAGAATGATGATATTGACGCCTGGAGGATTGCTGCTGACACATTTTTGGCAGATCTAAATGAAGAAGAAATGAACAGAGTATTAGCGACTCTAGGTGTCTTAGGTGAGAATCAGATGTCTTCTGCTGAGAGAGATGCTGCTGGGATATCTCAACCTGGAAGTAGAAACTAATTCAAGTACAGCGGTCTTTATCGATGTTAAAAGTAGCGATGAGGAAGTAGAGAAAAAATTCATAAGTTTGCGTTCTGTTTAATTGAATAATGAAGAACTGACTTGATGATCCCAATCCTTCGTATAGGCCTTATGAAAAAGCCCCTAATATGGGGCTTTTTTGTTGCTTTTGTTCTCTGGAGATATGTTTGGTAGCTATGGGTGGACTTGAACCACCGACCTCAGCATTATGAATGCTGCGCTCTAACCAGCTGAGCTACATAGCCAAAATTTAGACTGCAGCTTCCAGCTAACCCATCCTCACGACCTTCATTACCAAATTTTCGACCTTCAAATTGGTACGAAATCGAGGATCTAGAATACCGGAAGGCCGCGAATTTTGGCGATTTGGCGTCAAAATGTCAAGCGAGCTAGTCGATCACCACATTTCGCACAACAGTGTAGAAGTCACTAACTGCGCGGCGGAACGCGTCTTCGGGGACCTGTTCATCATTACCATGAACTCCAGTGTGATCTTCGTGACCGGTGATCAAGGGGTTGAATCCATAGCTGACAATTCCCAGGTCACGAGTAAAGTGGCTGTCGGTAAATCCAGTACTTACGGACGGCAATACTCGGGAGCCAGGATGTAGTTCCTGAGTTACAGATTCAATTGCCGCGAACAATCGCGTATTTGTTTCCGAAATCGCTGGTGTAAATGCCATGATGGTTTCAATAGTAACGCCAGTGTTTCCAATCAAGTCTTCTAATTCACTTATGAATTGTTGTGATGGTTTGTCAGGTAATATTCGACAATCTAATTCCGCCCAAGCCTCCGGCGGAATAACGTTGATCTTGTTTGAACCGCTCATGCGTGTCATAGAGCACGTGTCACGAATAAGCGAGTTATGTCCTGGTCGCGCTGCATGAAGTCTATCCACAAATGCAGGCTCATTAATCGCATTGCTTATATTTGCATAGGATGGCCCCCATTCTTCGCCCATATCAACCGAGAGTTCTGAAAAGTAATCAGACACGGGTCCAATGATGCGAGGAGGGAAGGGGTTTTCTAATAAAAGATTCAGTGCTTGTACGATTCGCGTAACTGAACTTGTTGTGCGAGGTGATGATCCATGACCTGGTGTATCAATTGCATTCAAGCGCAACCACACCGGAACTTTCTGCGTAACTTCGACGCTGAAAACAACATCGCCATCTTCGTTGCTGCTCCCGCCGCCGCCTTCATTGAGCAAAATGCCAGTGCCGTCAAATATTTCTGGTCTGTTCTCAATCAACCAACCAACACCAAAATAACCGCCAGCTTCTTCATCGGCGGTTGCTAGGAAAATTACATCACGATTAAGTTCGATGCCCGAACGATGTAAGCTTAGAAAGGTAGCAAGTTGTATGATGCCGAGACCTTTCATGTCGCGAGTCCCGCGACCAAGAATAACGCCGTCGCGAATATCACCAGAGAGGGGATCAATTGTCCAGAATTCTTCTTCAGCAGGAACAACATCTGTATGTTGTAAGAGAATTAATCCGGGCTCATCGCCACCTTCGAGACGTGCCCAGATATTGCCGCGACCAGGTGCGCTTTCTGCAGTTTCATATTCGATGCCTTCAGCTTCAAAAATTGCCGCATAAAAATCGACAGCTCGGTATTCATTACCTGGAGGATTAATGGTATCGATGCGGATAAATTCCTGCAGCCATCTAACCGCTTCATCTTCGAGGGTCTGCCCGTTAACTGCAGGGGTAAATAAAAAACTTAGCGTAATAATTCCAATTTTTATTCTTCTCACTAGAAACTCCACTTACACGTTGAAACGGAAATGAATTACATCGCCGTCCTGCACAATATATTCTTTGCCTTCCAGACGCCACTTACCTGCTTCTTTTGCGCCTAACTCACCTTGATTCTCGATGTATGCATCATAGGCAATGACTTCGGCACGGATAAAACCGTTTTCAAAATCGGTGTGAATTACTCCGGCTGCTGCCGGTGCTGAGGCCCCTTTTTTTACTGTCCAGGCCCGCGCTTCTTTCTCGCCGGCTGTAAAATAGGTCTGTAATCCTAGTAGTTTGTAACCAGCACGGATAACGCGATCCAATCCTGGTTCGTCCATACCCAGATCTTGCAGAAATTCGGTTTTCTCATCGTCTTTAAACTCTGCGATCTCTGATTCCAGTTTGTTGCAGATGGCTACCACTTCTGCACATTCGCCGATGGCGATTTCCCGAACCTTTTCCAGGTGTGGGTTATTTTCAAAACCGTCCTCATCTATGTTAGCTATATACATTACTGGTTTAACAGTCAGTAGATGTAATTTATTAAGCTCGCTTTGTTCTTCTTTATACAGCTCCAAAGTTCTTACTGGTTTTGCTTCGTCGAGATGGGTTTTTATTTTTTCTAACAATTTCACCTGACGTTGTGCATCCTTGTCACCACTCTTAGCGATACGAATAACTCGATCCAGGTTTTTCTCCACGGTTTCTAGATCTGCTAATGCCAATTCGGTGTTTATGATTTCGATATCAGCTGCAGGATTGATTTGATCGGAAACGTGAGTGACGTTTTCATCTTCAAAACAACGGACCACATGAGCAATGGCATCAGTTTCACGGATATTTGCAAGGAATTGGTTGCCTAGGCCTTCACCTTTAGATGCGCCGGCAACGAGACCTGCAATATCTGTAAACTCGACTGTAGTGGGTATGACTTTTTGCGGGTTTACTATGCCTGCAATTTTGTCTAACCGTTCATCTGGAATTGAAACGATTCCGGAGTTAGGTTCGATCGTACAGAAAGGAAAATTTTCAGCGGCAATGCCGGCCTTGGTTAAGGCATTGAATAGAGTTGATTTACCAACATTGGGTAAACCTACGATTCCACATTTTACAGCCATCTATTATTCCTTTCTCCAATCCTTATTCCGTATGCAGTAAACGCATAGCTTCTTCCCATTCACCAATTACTGCTTTGGGGATAACACGAATTGCGTCTTCGATATCTCTCATGATGACATCTGCCTCCGATCGCGATGGGTCGCTTAGTACATAGTTTGACACCATAGATTTATGCCCTGGATGTCCTACGCCAATGCGCAAACGGAAAAATTCTTTCTTGCCGCCGAGCGCATTGATGATATCTCGGATACCATTGTGACCACCGTGTCCGCCACCTTCTTTAAAGCGAGTTACTCCAACATCAAAATCGATTTCGTCGTAGGCCACCAACATGTTTTCCGGTCTAATTTTGAAAAACTTGCACACGGAGGCCACCGACTTACCACTGTGGTTCATGAAAGTAGTAGGGAATAGCAGTTTAATATCGTTCCCACCGATATTGATTGAGTTGAATTCGCCGAAAAATTTCGAGTCGCCACGCAGTTCACTTCCATAAGCTTTACTGAGATGGTATAGAAAAATAACGCCTGCATTATGACGATTGGAATCGTGTTGTGGGCCTGGATTTCCCAGACCCACAATCAGCTTTAATGGATGATCCGGCATTTTCATTGACCCGGACTCCCTGGCAGTGCCAAAAGATTAAGAGTCGTCGCCGTCCCCAGAAGACCCTTCGCCGCCGGAATCCCCACTTTCCCCTTCTGCAGGAGCTTCGCCTTCTGCTGCTTCTTGACCTTCATCTGCCGCGGCTTCTTCTTCCATGGCACCTCGTGGTTGCTGCACCCTCGCTACATTGAGGTCGCTTTCTTCACCTTGGGAAAGAGCTATACTGAGCACGCC
>MDTE01058639.1_pt1 | contig 42184 bp, 37 predicted proteins | sample 811231 | NCBI WGS metagenome assembly MDTE01 (sample SAMN05326651, study PRJNA326480) | marine metagenome | isolation source: seawater | place: Indian Ocean: Red Sea | collected 2010
AATAGCGTTACTGGATCAGTTAGCGATAGCGTGCTTACGGTTGATCAGATATTACCACAGCTAATTACACTTGAGATAACCTCATCTAATGAGTTGGATCGTACAATGGCAATGCCTGGTGACTCGATTATATTTCAGATCAATACAAATGAATCAATTAATAAGCCTATCTTTAAGATCAATGAAGAAATATATGAAGGCGCGGCTGGATTAGATAGAAGTTGGATGTATATCTATTCATCCGATGAGGCTGATGATGGCATTATTGATTTTGAAATAAGTTATACTGACCTTGCTGGAAACCCTGGAACACCTCTGACGCAAGCTTCTGATGGTAAACCCATTATTCGGGATGCTACAGAGCCTGAGTTAGATGAAATTAGTTTATTTACTTCAAATCCTTATGATTCATCTCTGGCAATTGAAGGTGATACAGTTTTTTTAACTTTTTTATCATCTGAAAAGATTCGTGATATTGATATTCTGCTTAATTCATCTGAAGCTACTTTTCTGAATGAAGACAGTCTCTTTTATACATTTTATCATATTTTTACTGAATCGGATTCAGAGGGTGTTATTCCATTACTTATTGATTATAAAGATATGGCAGGAAACATAGGTGAGACAATTGATGAGACCAGCGATGATAGTGAGATAACATTAGACATGAATCCTCCAGCAGAGTTCACGGTAGAAATGGTTGGGTCTTTGCAGAGCGAATTAATTGAAAAAGAAGATGAGGAATTAGAGGGTGGTAATAAGAAGTCAAAAAAGCAAAAGAATGAACTAGGACTCATTCCAATAATTGTTATTGCTTATTTAGGTCTAACTTTTCTGGTTGTTTTGATTTCATGGTTCAAGATTTTTAGTAAATCAGGACAGGCTGGTTGGAAGGCCTTAGTGCCATTTCTAAATTTATTTGTTTTTACAAAAATTGCTCAAAAACCAGTTTGGTGGATTGTTATTTATCTTATTTTACCAATTGGATACGTTTTATCATCTTTTCAGGTTGCAAAATTATTTGGGAAAAATCTTATTTTTTCTATTGGGTTATTATTAGTACCTATATTCTTTTTCCCTCTTCTGGCTTTTGGAAAAGCAAAATATAAAAATTGATGATTCAGTTATTTAATTATTCTGTCTAATGAGATTAGTTATCATAGGAGGGGCTGGATATATTGGATCCCATGTTGTATTGGATGCCATTGAAAGAGGATATGATGTTACAGTTTTTGACAATCTATCTACTGGTTTTAAAGAAAATATAAATGGTAATGTGCAATTTATTGAGGGGTCGACATTATCTATTTCAGATTTATCAGGACTTTTCAGCAACAATCAATTTGATGTAGTAATTCATTTAGCTGCAAGTAAAGCGGCTGGCGAGTCAATGTTATGTCCGGAAAAGTATTCAACGAACAATATAATAGGTAGCCTGAATTTATTAAACATTTGTTCCAAACATAAAATAAAAGCATTTATTTTCAGTTCATCTGCTGCAGTCTACGGGTCTCCACAATCTAAAACAATTGATGAGAGTCACCCATTATCACCAATTAATTATTATGGTCAGACCAAATTACAAATTGAAGAAAATTTAAAATGGTTTTCCAATATACATGGATTTAAATATGCATCTTTAAGGTATTTTAATGCTGCAGGGTATGATTTAAAAAAGAGAATAAAAAGTTTAGAGGTTAATCCTCAAAATCTTATTCCTCTGGTGATGGAATCTGCAGTTGGGATGCGACCAAAGATTGAAGTTTATGGTAATGATTATGATACAAAAGATGGTACAGGAGTTCGTGATTATATTCATGTTAGCGATTTAGCGAAAGGGCATATTGATTCAATTAAATATATCTTTCAAGAGGATAAAAATCTCACGATTAATCTAGGAACTGAATTGGGGTATTCTGTATTGGACATTATAAAAAAAACATATGAGGTAAGTAAACAAAGAATTGAATATAATATTACAAAAAGGAGAAGTGGAGATTCGGATACAGTGATTGCAAATAAAAAACGTGCAAAACAACTAATTGGTTGGAAGCCAAATTATTCAGATTTAGACACAATAATTAATTCTACTTGGGAGATTTATAAAACCCGAAAATCTTAGCGTAGATAAAAGTAATATCAGATTTCACTCTATTAGCTTCAATTGAAACTAAGTAAATTATACAATAAAACAACCTGCCATTGGATATTTGGAATTAAATAATTCTTTTGGCACGCATCACTATGGTAGCAGAAAAAATCATTAAGCTTAAAAGTTCAAATTTAAAAATAATCAATAAGACTCACCCTGAATATGATCCAAAAAAACGCCAGCCAGACATTGCATTAGCAATAAAGAATTTGAGTTGGAGACCACAAGTTGAAATAGATCTATGTCTAAAGCGTAATATTAAATATTTTACTCAAAGATAAAAAAATACATTAATAATCTATAATGAAAATACAAGAAAAGTCATGGACCTTAAGTGATAGACAACTCTGCGATTGCGAAATGATACTAGACAGGAGTTTTTATCCATTAGATCGATTCATGAATGAAAATGATTATCATTCTGTATTAAATGAGATGAAACTTCATAGCGGGGAATTATTCCCCATTCCCATTACATTGGATGTAGATAAGAAGTTTTCAGAGCAGGTCACTATTGGTGAAAAAATCATTCTTCGGGAAAAAGAAGGTTTCAAAATTGCGATTATGGCAATAGAGAGTATTTGGGAACCAGAATTTCATCAAGAGGCAGAACTTGTATATGGTACAATCGATGAGTATCATCCTGCAGTAAACTATATGTTCAATATTGGCAATAAAGTTTATTTGGGTGGGAAAATTGAAAAAATTGCAATGCCTAATCATTATGATTATCGAAAATATAGGCTTAGTCCAAATACTGCAAAAAAGAAATTTAAAGATAAAGGCTGGGATAAAATTGTTGCATTTCAGACTAGAAATCCTTTGCATCGAGCACATATTGAAATGACACTGAAATCTATGGAAGAACTTGATGCTAAGCTTTTTCTCCATCCGGTTGTGGGTATGACTAAACCTGGTGATGTAGATCATTATACTAGAGTTAGGTGTTATCAGCATGTCATTAAGAAATATCCTGAAGATTCTGCAATGCTTGCCCTATTACCTCTAGCTATGAGGATGGGAGGGCCACGAGAAACCTTATTGCATGCAATTATAAGAAAAAATTATGGATGTACACATATAATCGTAGGAAGAGACCATGCGGGACCAGGTAATGATAGTATGGGCAATCCATTTTATGCTCCTTATGCTGCACAAGATTTGTTAAGTGAATATAAAGAAGAGATTGGTATTGAAATTGTGCCCTTCCAATTTATGGTATATACTCCAAGCGATAAGAATTACAAGGCTTTGAATGAGATTAATAAAAATGAAAAATATCAAACAATATCAGGAACTGAGTTAAGAAATATATTAGATAAAGGTGGTGAAATACCTGAATGGTTTTCATACCCTGAGGTTGCAAAGGAATTAAAAAAATCTAGGCCCCCCTTGCATGAGAGGGGTTTTACTATATTCTTCACAGGGCTTTCTGGTTCTGGTAAATCTACAATTGCAAATGGATTACTCATAAAATTTCTTGAGGAAGGAAGTCGGCCAGTCACATTACTTGATGGAGATATTGTTAGGACTCATTTATCGAGTGAATTAGGTTTTTCAAAAGAACACAGGTCACTAAATGTCCAAAGGATTGGTTTTGTTGCTAGTGAGATAACAAAAAATGGTGGCATAGCAATTTGTGCACCTATTGCGCCTTACGAGTATGATAGAAAAATTAATCGAGCATTGATATCTGAAGTTGGAAGTTTCATCGAAATTTTTGTTAATACCTCGCTTGAAAAATGTGAAGAACGGGATTCAAAAGGCCTTTATAAGTTAGCAAGAGAGGGGAAAATAAAAGAATTCACTGGAATATCTGACCCATATGAGGAACCAAAATCTCCAGATATAATAATTAATTCAGATGGTAGTAAATCACCAGAAGAGTTGGTTGATTATATATTTCAAAATCTAATTAATATGGGATATTTGCTAGATTAAATTATTTTGCAAATTATGGACTTTATTGATTTAAAAGCACAACAATCTAAAATCAGAGGGAAAATAGATAAAAGAATAAACTCTGTTTTAGACCATGGGAAATATATAATGGGGCCTGAAGTTTTTGAACTTGAGGAAAAACTTTCTGAATATGTAGGTATGAAATATTGTATATCTTGTTCCTCAGGTACTGATGCTTTGTTAATTCCATTAATGGCAAATGGTATTGGTCCTGGAGATGCTGTTATTACAACTCCATTTACATACATTGCCACTGCTGAAGTTATATCGCTACTTGGCGCAGAACCTGTTTTTGTTGATATATACGAAACCACCTACAATCTGAATCCAGACTGTATTGAGCGAGCTATTCAACATGCAGAAAGTAAAGGGCTAAATACTAAAGCCATAATACCGGTTGATTTATTTGGATTACCAGCGAGATACCGCATAATAAATGGAGTGGCAAAAAAATATGACCTCATGATTATTGAGGATGCAGCACAAGGTTTTGGAGGTGCGATTAGAGGGGAAAAAGCAGGTTCTTTTGGCGATGTAGCTTGCACCAGTTTTTTTCCAGCAAAACCCCTTGGATGTTATGGAGATGGAGGTGCGATATTTACTAATGATGAAGAATTAGCTAATAAAATGAAATCAATTAGAATACACGGTAGCGGTTCTGATAAATATGAAAATGTTAGAGTCGGAATCAATGGGCGACTTGACACAATTCAAGCAGCCATATTGCTAGAAAAATTATCTATTTTTGATGAAGAGCTGAAATTGCGTAATATGATAGCCAATTATTATTCAGACAATATTTCTCCTGATTTCCAAAAACCATTCACTCCAAAAAATTATTTGTCTTCTTGGGCACAATATTCATTATTATCTAAGTCAGAAACTGAGAGGAATAAAATAATGTCAAATCTTTCTAATGCAAGTATTCCAAGTATGATTTATTACAAGCGCCCACTTCATTTGCAAGCTGCTTTAAAAAAGTTAGGATATCAAGAAGGTGATTTTCCAATATCTGAGAGGACTTCAAACCAAATATTTTCAATACCTATGCATCCATATTTAGATAAAGAGAAACAAAATAGAATTATTGAAGTTTTAAATAAAAAATAAAGTTTAATCTTTTATGAAAACATATTTAATAACAGGGGGTTGTGGTTTTATCGGTTCGAATTTCATACATTTTTTAATTGAAAATGGACTTTCAAGCCAAATTGTTAATTTAGACAAAATGACCTATGCTGGGGATAAAGAGAATTTATCTTCTATTGAGAATCGAGATTATTATCATTTTATTAAAGGTGATATTTGTAACCAGATAACTGTACGTAATATATTAGAAAGGTATAACCCGGATGTGGTTGTTAATTTTGCTGCAGAAAGCCATGTTGATCGTTCAATTGATGGACCAACTGAATTCATTCAAACAAATGTAGTTGGAACTTTGAATCTATTAAATGAATCCAATGAATGGTTGAAGAAGCTTAATGATACAAAAAAAGATAGTTTTAGGTTTATTCATATTTCTACGGACGAAGTATATGGTAGCCTAGAAGAAACGGGTAAGTTTTTAGAAACGACGCCTTATAATCCAAGTTCACCATATGCAGCATCAAAAGCAAGTTCCGACCATCTGGCGCGATCATGGTTTAGGACTTTTGATTTTCCAGTAATGATTACGAATTGTTCCAATAATTATGGACCTTATCAATTCCCAGAAAAGTTAATTCCATTAATGATTTTAAATGCTCTTACTGGGAAAAAACTCCCTGTATATGGTAATGGTTTAAATGTCCGAGATTGGCTCTATGTACGTGATCACTGTAGGGCTATTCAATCTGTTGTAGATTATGGAAGACTAGGTGAAACCTATAATATTGGAGGTAATAATGAAATTACAAATATTCAGATTGTGGAGACTATTTGTGAAATTTTAGATCTTGAAGTTCCATCAGATACTGGTAAACTATATAAAGAACAAATCTCATTTGTTGCGGATCGCCCTGGGCATGATTTTCGTTATGCCATTGATGCAACAAAGATTGGAAAAGAATTAGGCTGGAAACCCAAAGAAAGTTTTGATACTGGAATTAAAAAGACGGTTTTATGGTATCTTGCAAATCAGAATTGGTGGGAGAGAATAAAAGAACTAAAATATAAGCAGGAAAGATTGGGGATACTTAAATAATGAAAGGCATTATATTAGCAGGTGGAAGTGGCACTAGGCTTCATCCAGTCACAAAAGTATCTAGCAAACAACTACTCCCCATTTATGATAAGCCAATGGTTTATTATCCATTATCTACACTTATGCTGGCAGGTATTCGAGATATTCTAATTATTTCAACACCAGAAGATATATTAAAATATGAAAACTTATTAGGTGATGGAACTTCAATTGGTTTACAAATTTCCTATAAAGTTCAACCTTCCCCTGATGGACTGGCTCAAGCATTTTTGCTAGGAGAAAAATTTATAGGGAATGATAATGTTTCTTTAATACTAGGGGATAACGTTTTTTACGGCAGAGGGTTACCAAAACAACTGAAAGATAGTGTTCAAAAAGTCAAAAATAATAATAATGCGGTTGTATTTGGATACTATGTTAATGACCCAGGAAGATATGGTGTAGTTGATTTTGACAAGCATGGAAGAGCTATTTCCATTGAAGAAAAACCATTAAATCCAAAGAGCAATTATGCTGTATCCGGATTATATTTTTATCCCAATGATGTAATTGAGATTGCTAAAAATCAAAAACCATCAAATCGAGGAGAACTGGAGATTACAGATGTAAATAAAATTTATCTCTCAAATAATAGACTAAACGTAGAAAAAATGGGTCGTGGTTTTGCTTGGCTTGATACAGGAACCCAAGATTCCTTATTGGAAGCATCTCAGTTTGTCCAAACATTGGAAAAACGACAAGGAATGAAAATTTCTTGTATTGAAGAAATTGCATTTCGAATGGGATATATTGATAAAGCACAATTAGAAATCTTAGGGAATAATATGGGTAATAACCCCTATGGACAATATTTAATAAAAATTGTTAAAGAAAACTACTTATAATGCTAGCAATAATATTAAATAACACAGAAAACTTTACAGTAAGTCATAGAATTTTATTCTAAAACAATAGTACGGAAATCTGCAAGCATTGGAGCAAGTGCGACCATAGTTTATGGAGTTAAAATTAGATAATACCCAATGATTGTACCTGGTGCAGTTGTTACCAAAGATGTACCTCCCTCTTTCTTGGTTGTTGGCAATCTTGGTAAGATTATTGGTAAGGTAGATAAAAAAGGTAGCAGAATTAAAAAAACTAATTATTAAAATGATAAAAGAAGAAGACATAAATATAGCTGTTATTGGTCTTGGATATGTTGGATTACCTCTGGCATTAGAGTTTAGTAAAAAATATAATGTTGTTGGTTTTGATATAGATGAAGTTCGAATATCTGAATTAAATGATAAAAATGATTGCACAAATGAGTTATCTGATCATGATTTATCAGATTTAAAAAAAATTAAGATAACTGCTAATGAAAATGCAATTTCGAACTCAAATATTTACATAGTTACAGTTCCCACACCAGTAGATAAAAATAATAAACCAAACTTGAATCCTATTATTTCAGCATCTGAGTTAATAGGTGGGTATTTAAACAAAAATGATATTGTTATTTATGAATCTACAGTTTTCCCTGGATGTACTGAGGAATTATGTGTGCCTATTCTTGAAAAAAAATCCAAATTGGAATATAATTCAGAATTTTTTTGTGGCTATAGCCCAGAGAGAATAAATCCCGGGGATAAAAAATATACTTTAACCAACATTACAAAAATTGTTTCAGGTTCTAACAAACAAACTTTAAATATAGTAAATCAATTATACGAGAGTATTATTTCAGAAGGGACCTTCAAGGCATCATCAATTTGTGTAGCTGAGGCAGCTAAGGTTATAGAAAACACTCAGAGAGATGTAAATATAGCCCTTGTTAATGAGTTAGCACTTATTTTTGATAAACTCGATATCAATACAAATGAGGTTTTAGAAGCAGCATCGACAAAATGGAATTTTCTGCCTTTTAAACCAGGCTTAGTTGGAGGGCACTGCATAGGTGTTGATCCTTATTATTTAACTCATAAGGCTATAGAGGTTGGATATCATCCGGAAATAATACTTGCTGGAAGAAGAATCAATGATAATATGGGTGATTTCATTGCTGAAAAAACAATTTCAGAACTTACGAAGCTTGGCATTAGTCCATTAGGTGCAAATATCGCGATACTTGGATTGTCATTTAAGGAAGGTTGTCCCGATCTTAGAAATACAAAAGTAATTTCAATTATTAATCGATTAAAATATTTTAATTGCAATCTTACAGTTTCAGACTCTTGGGTAATGCAAGAAGAGGCTAAAATCCAGTATGGCATAGAACTTCAAAAAATTGAAGATATAAAAGAGCAAGACGCTATCATTATAGCAGTGGCTCATAAAGAGTATTTGCATCTTTCATCAAATCAGTGGGAAAGAATTTTAAGACCTCAAGGCCTCGTGATAGATGTAAAATCTATGTTTAACAAAAATTATTTTTCAAAAATGAAATTTAAGTATTGGTCCTTATAATCTAATCAATGGAAAAAATATTAGTGACTGGTAGTTCAGGATTTATTGGTATGCATCTTTGCATGAATCTTTTAGATGATGGATATAATGTTTATGGTATTGACAACATGAATGATTATTATGATGTGCCACTTAAAGAAGCACGATTAAGCGTATTATCTGATTATGATAACTTCACTTTTAATAAAATAGATATATCGAGTCTCAAAGATGTTAAAAGAGTATTTAATAATTTTAAACCTAAAATAGTAGTCAACTTAGCTGCTCAGGCTGGTGTTAGATATAGTTTAGAAAATCCTCACGCATATATTCAATCTAATGTAGTTGGTTTTACTAATATAATTGAATCTTGTAGACATTATAATGTTAGCGGTTTAATATATGCATCAAGTTCATCAGTCTATGGTGGAAATAAAAAAATACCTTTTTCAGTAGGTGATAGTGTTGATAAACCAATCTCAATTTATGCAGCATCAAAGAGAGCAAATGAACTCATTGCCCATACATATAGTTATCTATATGGTTTAAAAACGACAGGGCTGCGGTTTTTTACGGTTTATGGCCCGTGGGGTAGACCTGATATGGCAATGTATCTTTTTGCTGATAAAATCAGAAAAGGTGAAAAAATTCCAGTGTTTAACCATGGGAAAATGCAACGTGACTTTACTTATATAGATGACATAGTTAGTGGCATAAGGGCAAGTATTGAAAATAATTATTTATATGAGATATTTAATCTTGGCAATAATCGTTTTGAAGATTTAATGGATATGATCAGTTATCTTGAAAAAGCACTAGATAAAAAAGCAGAGATTGAATACATGGATATACAACCTGGGGATGTAGAAAAAACTTTTGCGAATATAGATTATTCTATAAGCAAACTAAATTATAAACCTAAAATTACTATTCAAGAAGGTATCCCGAAGTTCATCAAATGGTACAAATCCTATCATAAAATACCCTAGAAAATCATATATATGTTCCATAATCAATTAACTATTCCTTTTTTTTCAGTCGTAATATGCAACTTGGGTCTACCGTCTATAGTAGTTGTTTGGTAGTCATATTAAAACCCATAAATTTTTGATATAATTTAAGGTAGTTGTTTGAGGTAGTTGAGCAAATCTTATCCAATAACTATATTTTGCATATATCAATAATCTAATAAATAAAGATATATGAGCAGTATATATAAAAAAGGGAGGGATGGTTATTATTATTATCAGACCTACATATATAATCCGGAGAGCAAAAAAAGGATAAACTTGTCTTCCATGCTTTAAGTACAAAAGGCACCAGGCTTGCAACGAAAATTATTACACCTAAAGAATATTTTTCTTCTTGGGCATAATATTCTTTATTGGCAACTTCAGTAGAAGAAAGATTTAAAATTATTTCACGATTAAAACAATATGATATTCTAAGTATGATATATTATAAACGCCCTCTCCATATGCAGAGAGTTTTTGATGACTTAGGTTACTCAAAAGATGATTTTCCAATATCTGAAAAAGTATCTGATAAGATATTATCTATTCCCATGCATCCTTACTTAATTAAAGATCATCAGAATAATGTTAATGAGGTTCTAAATAATGGATGAGAGAGTTTGTGTAGTTGGAGCCGGCTATTGGGGGAAAAATCACATAAGAACGCTTAATCAATTAGGAGCCTTAAGCGGTATAGTAGAGCCAGATAAAAATCTTCAAGCATCATTATCAATTGATTATCCTGAGGTTACATGTTATGAAGATATTAGTTTAGCATTAAATGATGATTTTGATGGTTTTACAATTGCTACTCCTGCTGAAACTCACTTTGAGATTGCTAGAAAAGTTATTATGGCTGGGAAACATGTTCTTATTGAAAAGCCTATGACATTATCTATTGCAGATTCAGAAGAGCTATTATTATTATCAGAAAAGTTTAATGTAAACCTTATGGTTGGACATGTCTTATTATTTCATCCTGCTATTAGAAAAATCAAGGAAATAATTAAGAATGGGGATATAGGGGATTTGCAGTATATGTATAGTAACCGATTAAATTTAGGCAAGGTCCGTACTGAAGAAAATGTATTTTGGAGTTTAGCACCTCATGACATAGCTATTTTTCAATACTTGACTGATTCTTTTCCAACCAATATTGAAGCAATGGGTAGTACTTTTCTCCAGAAAGGGATACCTGATTCAACCATGACAACCTTAGAATATCAAAGTGGTGTAAAAGGACATATTTTTGTGAGCTGGTTACACCCTTTTAAGGAACATCGTCTTGTAGTAATTGGGTCAGAAGCAATGATATCATTTGAGGATTCCTTAGATGGTAAGCCTTTAAAACTATACTCCAAAAAGTTTGATTTAATTAGTGGTGTGCCAGAAAAAGTAGACGGACCAGTAAAATGGATCCCCTATAAACAAAAAATGCCTCTAACAGAAGAAATTGAGTATTTTTTAAAACATCTGAATGGTGAAAAACTAAAAACTGCCAATGGGGAGCAAGGTCTCGAAGTTGTAAAAATATTAGTAAAAACAAGCGAACAATTATTATCTTGAAAACAGAATTAAAATATTTTAAACATGAGTCTTCATTTGTTGATAATAATGTATCAATTGGTAAAGGGACAAAGGTTTGGCATTTTTCTCATATTCAATCTGGTGCGATAATTGGTGAAGGATGTTCTATAGGACAAAATGTTAACGTAGGTAATAATGTAATAATAGGTAATCACGTTAAAATACAAAATAATGTTTCAGTTTATGAGGGAGTAGAATTAGAAGATTATGTTTTTTGTGGTCCATCTATGGTTTTTACAAATATTAAAATTCCTAGATCTGAATATCCTCAGAGAGGTAGCGAATATTATAAAAAAACAATTGTAAAAAAATCAGCAACTATTGGTGCTAATGCTACTATAGTATGTGGAGTAACTATTGGTGAATATGCACTAATTGGTTCTGGCGCCGTAGTTACTAAGGACATTGCACCTTACTCTTTGGTAGTTGGAAATCCTGCAAGAATTGTAGGGCAAGTGGACAAAAAAGGGAATAGAGTTAAATAGTTTTATCATATGATAGAAGAAAGCACTTGGCACGGGCATTACTCTGGTCAAGATGGCTCCTATATGGCAGAATTGTTGCTTGAAAAGGATATGAAGTCCATGGCCTTATAAGACGTAGTAGCAGTTTTAATACTGGATAAATTGATTATATAATTAATGATAATAAATACAAGGATTCATTTTTTCCATCATGGTGATATTACTGCCACCAGTAATTTAAATCGTATATTAGAAAAGATTGAACCAATTGAAAGGTATAAACTCCACCATAAATTATCATAGAAAATCACAGAATAGTTCCATAATCAAATAAAATATTCTGAATTCCAATATATAATATTAATTTTTCAAATTTTTCATTATTCGACGATGGTAGTTTATTGGTAGTTAAAAAAATAATATTAACTAAAAAAGGTAGTTGTTTGGGGTAGTTGAATAAATTATGTTTATTTACTATATTTGAATGTATGCGCAATTTAAATAATCTCGATATATGAGCAGTATCTATAAAAAAGGCAGGGATGGATATTACTACTACCAGACCTATGTATATAATCCAGAGACTAAGAAAAAGGATAAACGAATATTTCATGCGTTGGGAACAAAAGATCTACTAGAGGCTAAAACAAAACAACATGAATTGGATTTGCAGCATGAGAAACAAAGCTATATCAATCCCAGTTCATCAAGATTATTAAATAAATTCAAAAATAATCCAACTATGGCCATTATTGTTGGAGCTATTGCCATAACAATTCTTTTAGTTAATTTTTTCAGGCCAAATAATGTTAAACAAAATCTCACCAATTCAATCATTACTGAAAAAGTTGTAGCCAGCGAGGAAAAAATTGATGTTATACCTAAAACTTTTGAACCTGTAAAACTAGGTACTAATCAGCAAGAAGTTCCTAACATAGATAATATACCAGAAATTTTAAAAACTAATCCCGAACCAAAACTGGTTGAATCTAAAGTAATTATTCCAAAATATACTGTTGAACGAGTGGACAGACTATCCGACGTATTTGATCAGGGAAAGGTATATGTGACTATTAACAAAAACACAAGTAATGAGAGCCAGCGTTTGCTTTGTAAAAATTTGACAAAGCGCTATAGTGAATTTTCTAATATTGTGATTTGCCTTTATGCCAATAATCGTGTAGGTAAAGATCTTGCCAACGGAAAGGAAAAAATTATCAATGTAGGAGAACAAAAACGATTCTGGCTGGCTATGTATACTTATAACCCTGTGGAAGGTGAATATTTTGATGATAACCCCAGTGGCTATCTTGGCACTTATTAAATAATTAGTATCTAGGACCTAACCATGAAAAACATTTTTCAAATATTAATTATCTTCACAGGCCTTTTATTGGGTCAAACGGCAGAGCAGATAAAACAAGCTAAGAAAGTGATTCAACAAAGAGGTATGTCCGAAAGCCAGGCAAGAGATGCAGCGAAGTCACAAGGCTACACAGATAAACAGATTGATGCTGCCATTCAAAAAGAAAAAGCTAGAAAAACTAGTTCCGAACAACCTATTCCTGAATCATTAGAAAAGATTGGGCTACCGGAGCTTGGAAAATCCAATGAAATTGTGCAGGAACAACCTGATTTAGAGACCATGGAACTCATTAAAGGTGAAGAATTACCAGTTATTGGAGAAGATGACCTGGAAATTATGGATGATTCTGAAATAGATATTGCATCAGAAGCGCAACCTGTCCGACAGGGATTGACCTATTTTGGTTACGATATTTTTTCACGGGATCCTGCTTTATTTCAGGCCACATCCGTCGGTGCTGTTGATCCGGATTACCTTATAGGCCCCGGCGACGAGATTATTGTTATGCTTTGGGGTGAGACCCAGTTCCGCCAGGTACTCACAGTGGATCGTGAAGGATTTGTGTTTATTCCTGAGATAGGACAGGTATTTGTGAATGGCTTGAACCTGAATCTTCTGGAATCAAAAATTTTCAGGGTATTTTCCCAATCTTATGCAAGTTTAAACCCGCAAGGTCGAACACCCACCACATTCCTGGATGTGAGCCTTGGCAATTTACGTCCCTTGAGAATCCAGGTCCTGGGCGAAGTAGCCCAGCCAGGCGCTTACACAGTTAGCCCTTCCGCTACGCTCTTTTCAGCTCTATATTACTTTAATGGACCTACGACACAGGGTTCTCTAAGGGATATTCAGCTAATACGCGGTGGTAAGAAAATAGCATCCATTGATTTTTATGATTATTTGCTCACAGGGGAAAAACCAAAAGATCGGAAATTGCAGTTGGATGATGTTATTTTTATTCCACGTCGACTAAAAACTGTTTCCATAGAAGGAGAGATTAATCGCGGAGGTATTTACGAGCTAAAACCAGAAGAGAGCCTTATTGATCTTATTACTATGGCCGGAGACTTAAAGATTACAGCCTACTTGAATCGTTCTCAGATTGATCGCATTGTTCCCTTTGAAGATCGGGAAGAGTTAGGGATGGATCGCATGTATACCGATGTGAACTTGGAGCAGGTTTTACAATCTAATGATGAGTTTCCGCTTCAGGATGGTGATCTCATACAGGTTTTCTCCGTTTTGGATTTGCGTCAGAATGTAGTAGATCTTCGCGGTGCTGTCACTCGTCCTGGGGTCTATGATCTGGGTGAGTCTCTCAAACTAAGTGAATTAATCAATAAAGCAGATGGTCTTCTGGGTGATGCTTATCTGGAACGGGTGGATATTGTACGCATTAAACCGGATTTTACTGAAGAATTAATTAAGTTGGACCTTGGGCAAGCTTTAGAAGGGAACCTTGATAATGATATAGATCTCCAGGGTTTGGATCGGGTACGGATTTATGGCATGACAGAAATGGTGCCAAGAGCTTATGCTTCTATAACTGGGCATGTTAAACGCCCGGGTCGTTTTTTACTGCAGGAAAATATGACGCTTTATGATTTGATTTTCAAGGCTGGCGGCTACGTGGATAAAGAATATAAAAAACTTACCTATCTCAAACGCGCTGAACTTGTCAGGGTCAAGGAAGGCAGTAATGAAAAAGAAATTATCCCTTTTGATTTGGGTAAAGTATTGGATAAGCAGGGAATGGCTAATACGGCCCTTCGCACCGATGATGCAGTTCGCATCTACAGCGTTAAAGATATTGAAGGTGCCGCCAATTATGTTTCCATTAGTGGTTATGTAAAACGTCCGGGTACTTATGAGCTGTTTGAGGAGAATATGCGTATTTACGACTTATTATTTATGGCTGGTGGCTTCGATGACCCCGTATATAAATCTAAAATATTCTTAGATCGGGCAGATCTGATTCGTTTTGACTATGACCGCATTACCCAATCGATTATCCCATTTAATTTGGATGATGTACTGTCAGATAAAAATCATAAACAAAATATTCTCCTTCTGCCTGGAGATGAGATTAGGGTTTATTCTGAGACTGTTTTCAACACTGTACGTCCTGTATCGATTAATGGAGTTGTACGCATCCCTGGAACTTATGACCTCAAAACAGACATGACCTTGAAAGATCTAATTCTGGAAGCTGGTGGAATAAATAGAAATGTGTACAGATATAAGGTAGAAGTGGCTAGGGTAGACCCATTCAATAACAATTTGGATGAATATGCAGAATTAATTACCTTTCAGATTGATGAAAATTTTAGGATTTCATTTGCAAGCTCGAATGGTGTTTCAAAAAAAGAATTATCATCTGAGTCTGGTGTCTTCTATTTAAATCCCTATGATTTGGTTTTCATCAGGCCTGACCCTTATTTTAGTGGCCAGAAACAAGTGACAGTATCAGGTGAAGTATTATATCCCGGAAAGTATGCAATTTTATCATCTGACGAAAAAATAACAGATATTATTGATAGAGCAGGAGGCTTACGGTCCAATGCTTATTCCTTTGGATCCACATTTACTCGGAGAGGCCAGAATGTGCAAATAGATATTGAAAAAATTAAAAAATATTCCAATTCAAAATTGAATATAGAAGTACAAGATGGCGATGAGATTAATATTGCATTGAAGCCTAATATGATACAAATAGTCGGTGAGGTAAATGCACCGGGTTTATATAAGTTCCAGCCAAGAAAGCGTATCAATGATATAATTAAAATGGCTGGTGGTTATACTCAGGATGCTGAAAAAGAAAATATTTATATTCGTTATCCCAATGGAATTTCAATGAAATACAATCGCTGGCTGGGTAACAAGAAGGTTTTGGATGGTTCAATCATCACTATTGGCACGAAAAAAGAAGAGGAGCCCTTTGACAGGACAGAATATGCCAAGGAATTGACCGCAATCATTGCCAATTTAGCTCAAGCGATATCAATGGTAGTTTTAGCAGTTTATCGATAAAAATAATATTGACCTAAAAACATATTTTGAGTAAAATTTTAACTCTTAATTGAAGTTCAAATGCTAGATGCATTGATAACATCCAAAACCCGTGTTAAACTTTTAATGAAGTTTTTTCTGAACCCTGGCACTCGTGCCTACCTTCGGGAACTGGCTTCAGAATTTGGTGAATCTACTAATAGTGTACGCGTGGAACTGAACCGCCTTTCTGAAGCAAAAATTATATCTGCTGAAAATGTAGGACGTACCATAGAGTACCGTGCCAATGAAGGGCATTTTCTATTCAATGAACTTCAGTCTCTGGTCCGAAAGTATGCAGGTGTTGATAAATTGGTAGAAGTACTTGTTAAAAAGCTCGGAGATGTTAAAACGGCTTATCTGGTGGGTGATTATTCTCGGGGGATTGATTCTGGATTAATTGATATTATTTTGATTGGTAAAATTAATAAAATGGAATTGGACCGTATTGCCGAAAGACGGGGCAAAGATATTTCTCGAAAGATTCGTCCCCTGGTGCTCACAATAAAAGAATTGTACTCCCTATGGGATGTGCTTGATTTGGATCATGCATTACTTATTTGGGGTAATCCCGTGAAGAAAACTTAAAATTCATTTTACTGCTGGTTTTCTTGCTAATGATTGATTTTTATACTAAGAAAATAGTCAAAAAAAATAGTAAAATCTTAAGGGCTATGTGAGTCACCAGGCGGAGCTTTATTCTTTGATAATTTATGATTGAAAAAAGTATTACCTCAAAATTAAAAAACTTTTGCAAATCGCTGTACTAATCTGTGTAACGGATTCGCTTGCTATTGGCTGTAGCATAGCTTTGCTAAAAAAATATTAAATTTGTATTTTGCCATGTTAAAAAAACTAAACGCAATATTTTTCTATCCTATTGAGTTACCAAATGATGACTAAAAAATTAAAGTTCAGAATAAATATCAATTTCTTATTTTTACATCAGTCCTCAATTATCTGATTACTGAACTCTGAGATTTGACGATAATAGCTAAATATCTAAAGTGGAAATATGTAAAATGAAAAGAATACTTGTAACTGGTGGCGCGGGGTTTTTGGGATCTCATTTATGTTCAAAACTTCTTGAGATGGGAAATGAAGTAATTTGTGTTGATAATTATTTTACGGGTAATAAGAAAAATATTAATGGCCTTTTAGATAATCCAAATTTGGAATTATTAAGGCATGATATTACTTTCCCGCTATATGTTGAAGTAGATCAAATATATAACCTAGCATGTCCTGCAAGTCCGATCCATTATCAGTTTGATCCGGTTCAAACAACAAAAACAAGTATACATGGTGCAATAAATATGCTTGGTCTCGCTAAGCGAATAAAAGCAACTATTCTTCAAGCATCTACATCCGAAGTTTATGGAGACCCCGAAGTCCATCCACAGACCGAAGATTACTGGGGGCGAGTTAATCCTATTGGAATTCGCTCATGCTATGATGAAGGAAAGCGGTGTGCCGAAACTTTATTTTTTGATTATCACCGTCATCATAGTTTAAAAATTAAGGTAATGAGGATTTTTAATACCTATGGTCCTAATATGAATATTAATGATGGCCGAGTTGTCTCCAATTTTATTGTTCAGGCATTAAAAGGTGAAGATATCACAATTTATGGTGATGGTTCCCAAAGCAGAAGTTTTTGTTATGTAGATGACCTAATTGATGGTATGGTTAAATTAATGAACTCACCAACCAGTGTTACTGGTCCCATCAATATTGGAAATCCAGTTGAATTCACAATTATGGAATTAGCAGAAAAAGTTATCGAATTGACATGCTCAACTTCGAAAATAATTAATAAAGCATTGCCGGAAGATGATCCAATTCGAAGGAGGCCTGATATATCATTAGCAAAGAAAAAACTAGATTGGGAACCTTCAATTAATCTTGAGGACGGGTTAATCAAAACAATTAAGTATTTTAAGGAGGAGTTAAATGGTAGGTAAAAAAGTGATTATTGAAAGGGTCAAAGATTAGCTGTAATTATACTTTTAAATATTCCAAAAGGCTTTAATAGATCGGGTAATAAAAAAAGAATCAATTTTTGTATATCGCCTTAGAGACAGGAATAATAGACAAGTCAATTGGAAAAGGTTTTATTGATAATTCAAAAGTAGTATACGCGAGAATATGAAAACATATTCAAGTTCAAAAGAATGAATTTTTATTATTTCTAGTCTCCTTCAAAATGTTCCAGGACTACTTTTTTTTACCTAAATTAGCACTTACAACATATGAGCAAGTCTACACCACTCCCACCCGATTCCCAACAGCATTATTATGAAGAAGAAGATACGATTTTTCTAGCAGATATAATACTCACCATGGCGCGTCAGTTAAAGGTTATTATTATAACGCCAACAATATTATGTACTCTGACCATTATTTATGTCTTATTCATTGCCAAACCTGTTTATACATCCACATCAAAGATTATGTCTTCATCCAGTGGTGGCGGAGTTTCCCAGGCAGTTGGTTTAGCCGCTCAGTTTGGTATCAATATCCCTACAGGCCAATCCGAACCAAAATGGGTTTATCCTGAAATCATTAAAAGCAGAACTCTTGCCAGAGCTGTCTTAAAACAAAAATTTGATACAAATGAATTCGGTCCTCAGAAATCACTTCTACAAATTCTAACCTACGGGAATGACGATCCGGGATTCAATTTAGATACATTGGAAATTATGGGTGTTGAAAATTTGCTTGGAATGATAGAAGTTTCTGAAGATATACAAACGGCTATTTTAACTCTGAATATAAATGCATCAGAACCAAGCCTGGCGGCAGCAATAAATAAAGTACTCATAGGAGAATTAGATGCACATCAACGAAAGTATAACAAAGCTAAAACCAGTGATACAAAACAGTTCATTGAAGAACGAATTATAGATACGGAAAAGGAATTGATGGCTGCTGAAGAAAATCTTAAAATATTTATGGATAGAAACAGGCGTATAGAAAATTCGCCAGCACTTCAGTTAGAGCAGCAAAGATTAGGAAGAGAAGTGACAGTTTTAACGGGCGTATTTACAACTTTGAAACAGCAATTGGAAACAACTAAGATTGAAGAAGTAAAAGAATCAGATTATGTGGTTATCTTAGATTCGCCGGAAGTTCCCTTAGCGCGTTCTAAACCTAATAAAAAGCTCATAGTTATATTAGCCGGTATTTTGGGAATTGGTATTGGGGTATTTTTTGCTTTTATTCGAGAATTTTCTTCAAATAGTAAAAAAGAGGAAAAAGACAAAATATCTGAAGCAAAGGCTTTGGTTTTGAAAAACTTATCAGAACTGATTCCTAGTAAATTACGATAATTTATTTTTTAGCAATATCCTATTAACTTTATTGCTGTTATCTAGGGTTATTATAAAATGCGTAATGTAACCAATTTAATTACTAATTATCGTCTTACTATTAACAAAATAAATAAGGAGTTATAAATTATGAAAACAGCCTTAGTATGTGGAGCAGGTGGCTTTATTGGAGGCCATTTAGTAAAAAGATTAAAAAATGATGGATACTGGGTGCGTGGTGTTGATATTAAGATTCACGAATATGTAGAATCTATAGCTGATGATTTTATAAAGGGTGATTTAAGAGATCCATCCATTGTAGAGAAAGTAGTTGACCAGCCTTTTGATGAAATTTATCAGCTTGCTGCCGATATGGGTGGAGCTGGGTTTGTGTTCTCTGGTGAGAATGATGCAGATATTATGCATAACTCTTGTATGATAAATTTGAATATGGTTGAAGCTTCTGTAAGGGTAGGCGTGAAAAAAATATTCTATTCATCATCAGCATGTATGTACCCAGAACGTAACCAAATGGACCCAGACAATCCAAATTGTGAGGAAAATTCTGCCTATCCTGCTGAGCCCGATAGTGAATATGGATGGGAAAAACTATTTAGTGAACGTTTTTATTTGGCAGCAAATCGTAATTATGGATTGGATATTCGAATTGCTAGGTTTCATAATATCTTTGGCCCTGAAGGTTCATGGAATGATGGCCGAGAAAAAGCACCCGCCGCAATGTGTAGAAAAGTTGCTGAAACACCTAATGAAGGTACAATTGAAATGTGGGGAGATGGGGAACAAACCCGGTCTTTTTTATATATAGATGAATGCCTTGAAGGTGTAGAAAGATTAATGAAATCTGATTTCATCGGACCTGTGAACATTGGATCAGAAGAAATGGTTTCCATCAATCAACTTGCAAAGTTGGTTATGGAAGTTGCCGGAAAACAACAGAGTATTAGGCATATTCCCGGACCCTTGGGTGTTCGTGGTAGGAATTCTGATAATCATCTTATAAAAGAAAAACTTGGTTGGAAACCAAATTTACCTTTGATAGAAGGTATAAAAAAAACTTATCACTGGATAGAGATGCAAGTAGCAAAGCAAAAATAATTATCAATTATTTTATTAAATGTAGATAAATGTTTTTTTTAAAAAGAGAGACTTAATAAATGTTAAATAACGAATCAATCTTAATTACCGGTGGTACCGGATCTTTTGGTAAGGAATTTATAGAAACTGTATTAGCTCGGTATAAACCGAAAAAATTGATTGTTTATAGTCGTGATGAGCTAAAACAGTTCGAGATGCAACAGAAATGGCCTAATGATGGAATAATGCGCTATTTTATAGGAGACGTACGAGACTTCCATCGTTTGAAAATGGCTATGATAGAAGTTGATATTGTCATTCATGCTGCGGCTTTGAAACAGGTACCAGCAGCGGAATACAATCCTTTTGAGGCGGTTAAAACAAATATTATGGGAGCACAAAACGTTATCGATGCAGCAATGGATCAAGGGGTAAAGAAAGTAATCGCTTTGAGTACAGATAAGGCTGCTGCACCAATTAATCTATATGGGGCTACTAAATTAACTTCTGATAAACTTTTTATAGCTGCAAATAATTATAAAGGAGGGAATGAGATTAAATTTTCTGTAGTCAGATATGGGAATGTAATGGGTAGCAGAGGATCTGTTATCCCTTTTTTCCTAAAACAAAGAGAAACTGGTGTTTTGCCCATAACTGATGAACGTATGACCCGGTTTAATATTACATTAGAGCAAGGAGTTGATTTTGTCCTTCAATGTTTGGATAAAATGTGGGGCGGAGAACTATTTGTTCCTAAAATACCTAGCTATCGGATCTTGGATGTAGCCAAGGCTATCGCCCCGGATTGCGATCATAAAATTATTGGTATTCGACCTGGAGAAAAACTTCATGAGGAAATGATTACCCAAACAGATGCGCTAAATAGTGTAGAATTTGATGATTACTTTGTAATTCTTTCATCTACTCCCTTATGGGATCAAGATAAATTCAGAAAAAATAGTCATTCATCGGCTGGAAAAATGTGTGAGTTTGGTTTTTCATATGATAGTTGCACAAACGATAACTTTCTATCTATCGATCAAATCAGAAAGCTTATAAAAAAGAATCAAAATCATTTTAGGTAAAGAAAAAAAACTTGTTATTGGCACTGCTCAATTTGGTATGAATTATGGAATATCAAATAGAAATGGGCAAATAAATGAAAATCAAATTTCAAAAATTCTTGATTTTGCATGGGAGAATGGGATTGATACTTTAGATACTGCCAAAACTTATGGTAGCAGTGAAAAATCAAATGGAAATTATATAAAAAAAAATCCGGATAAATCTTGGAAAATCATTACAAAAATAAATGATGAAAAAAATATTGTCAGCCAAATTAATGATTCTATTAAAAAGCTAACTATTCGACCCACGTTAATGATGGCTCATTCGGCAGAGCTTTTTTTGGATAATAATTTTCAAAAAGAATTATGTAATGCAATAGATAAGAAAATTGTCAAAAAAGGAGGAGTTTCTCTTTATAATGAAAATGAGTTAAATCAAGTTTTAAATACAGATTTTAAGCCAGATGTAATTCAATTGCCAATGAATATATTAGATACAAGATTATATCGAAAAGGTATATTAACTCTTTTATACAAAAAAGGTATTGAAATTCATGTTCGTTCGGCTTTTTTGCAGGGGCTATTTTATATAAATGAATCTAAATTGAAAAATCACTTTTCTGATGTCATTCCTTATATTAAAAAACTCAAATCTATTGCAGCAGAAGCACAATTGACACTTGCAGAATTTTCGTTATTATGGCTTGTAAGTTTAAATGAAGTGAGTAAAGTCATTATTGGTGTTGATAATGTAAAGCAATTAAAAACACATTTAATGATTATCAATAAAAAGCTTAATCCTTCCCTATTTGAACAAGCGTTATCCATCCATTATGAAAATAAAAATATTTTAAATCCGTCTTTATGGCCATCAATGTCCTAGCTATTGTTCAGGCTAGAATGGGTTCTACCCGTCTGCCTGGTAAAGTTTTGAAAGAAGTCAATGGTAAACCGCTCATTAGTATTCTTTTCCACCGTCTTTCTTTATGTAAAAAAATTGATAAAATTGTTCTTGCAACTTCAGACAGCAAAGAGAACGATGAATTATCAAATATAGTCTCAAAGCTAGGTTTTGCAGTTTTTCATGGAAACGAAGATGATGTTCTTAACCGATATTATGAGGCGGCAAAACTTTCAAAACCAAAAACGGTAGTACGTATAACTGGAGATTGCCCTATAATTGAGCCAAAACTAGTCGACAATATTATAGAGTTCTATCAAACCAATGAAGTTGATTATGCTAGCAATATAAATCCTCCCACTTTTCCAGATGGATTGGATACAGAAGTATTTTCATTCATTGCACTAGAGAAAGCTAATCAACAAGCAACATTGCCTTATGATCGTGAGCATGTTACACCTTTTCTTCGCTCTAACTTACAGTTTAAAAAAATAAATTATAAGAATACTGAAGATCTTTCAAATGAAAGATGGACAGTGGATGAACCGGCTGATTTTGAGGTAATCAAAAATATTATCAACTATTTTTCTCCTAACCTAGATTTCACAATGCTGGACATTATAAATCTTAAAAATATTCATCCTGAATACTTTTCCGCCAACATCAATATTAAACGTAATGAGGGAGCAAATATGGGTAAAGGGCAGAAGCTTTATAAGCGGGCAAAAAAAATTATTCCAGGAGGAACTATGTTATTTTCCAAGCGACCTGAAATGTTTTTACCTGAGCAATGGCCATCATATTTCAGTAAAGCAAAAGGTTGTAATGTTTGGGATTTAGATGGAAAAAAATATATTGATATGTCTATTATGGGTATTGGTACTAACACGCTGGGTTATGGACATCCAGAAGTTGATGAAGCAGTTTGTCAAGTGATTAGACAAGGCAACATGTCTACTTTGAATTGCCCAGAAGAAGTTATACTAGCGGAAAAGTTGGTGGAGCTTCATCCTTGGGCGAATATGGTACGTTTTGCCCGTAGTGGCGGAGAAGCAAATGCCATTGCTATTCGAATTGCCCGTGCAGCTACAGGAAAGGAAAAAGTGGCTTTCTGTGGTTATCATGGATGGCACGATTGGTTTCTATCAGCAAATTTGGCAAATGATAAAAACCTTGAAGGTCACCTAATGCCAGGACTAGACTCAAAAGGTATCCCAGCAAAATTGATTGGCACTAACTTGCCATTCAATTATAATGATTATGAGAGTTTAGAGCGATTGGTCAATCAGAATGATATAGGTATTATAAAAATGGAGGTTTCCAGGTCGGTTGAACCCAAAAAAGGATTTTTACAATCAGTTCGTAAATTGGCTTCAGAAAAAAACATAGTTCTGATTTTTGATGAATGCACATCTGGTTTCCGGGAAACCTTTGGAGGTTTGCATAAAAAGTATGGAGTAGAGCCCGATATGATGATGTTGGGAAAAACATTAGGAAATGGTTATGCTATCACATGTGTTTTAGGCAAAGAGGAAATTATGAAAGCTGCAGAAGATACATTTATAAGTAGCACTTTTTGGACTGAGCGGATTGGACCTTCCGCAGCACTAAAAACAATAGAGGTAATGGGCCGTGAGAAATCATGGGAAAAAATAACTGGAATTGGAATAACTATTGGAAATCGATGGAAAGCATTGGCTAAAAAATATGAATTACCCATTAAAATAAGTGGGATACCTGCTCTAGTTGATTTCACCATTCCAGTAAGTAACTGGTTAAAGTATAAGACTTTCATAACTCAGGAGATGCTCAAAAAAGGATTTTTGGCTGGAAATTCAATATATGTTTGTTTAGAGCATAAAGAAAAAATTGTTAATCAATATTTTAAAGAACTCGACCCCATTTTTTCTATAATCTCCGAATGTGAAAATGACCGAAATATTGATGAAATATTAGAAACCTCGGTATGTCATTCAGGTTTCAGGAGGCTCAACTGATAAAGGATTTAACAGAAGATACTATTTTATGGCTTAAAGAATCAGATCGCTATACCCAAAGAGCATTTGAAACTGAAAAGGATCCCTACAATAATCTTGAGCGAAAAAATTTAATTAATTCTATAGATAAATTATTCAAGAGTAATGATTTTACACCCCAATCGGTTTTGCATATTGGTTGCTCAGCTGGGTTTTCATTTACTTATTATCTAAAATATTTTAAGGATGCAGAGCTATATGGGATTGACCCTGGGAAGAAAAGTATTCGTCTTGCAAAAGATAAATACAAAGACAAAAGGGTGAAATTTAATATCGGGAATGCACATGATCTTCCTTATAAGGACAAATCCATGGATGTTGTTTTCCTACCTATGGTGTTGCAGTGGATCCCAAGACAGAAATTAATTCAATCAATTGCTGAAATAGATCGCGTGAGTAGAGGTTTTATAATTCTTAGTGAATTTTCCCCAGATTGTCCATCTTGGTCTATTTCGAATCATAATAATAAGATTAAAATTTTTAAGCAAAATTACAGTGAAGTATTCAATTCATTCCCTTGGTGGCGTACTGTAAAAAATGAGGTATTTAATATAACGGAAGGAACGGATTTTCAGCGTTCGGTAACCATATTAAAAAAATTGCCATATACTAAAGGATATAAATTCCGGGATTCAGTATTGGAAAAAAACAACCCAAGCAAATGGAAAAAAATCTAATTTGAAAAAAAGGATTTTAATTACAGGTTCGGCTGGGATGTTAGGTGCAACTCTTGTTGCAATGTGGCAGAGTAAGTTTGATGTATTTGCAACTGCCAAATCAAACTTTTCTGGAAATCCCACAAAAAACTTTATGCCATTTGATTTATTAAGTAATTCCTACGAAGAATTGATACAATGGGCCGAGCCAGATATTATTGTGCATTGTGCCGCTATAACTGATGTGGATTTTTGTGAAAAAAATCCGGATCAGGCTATGTTGGTTAATAGTGAATCTGTAAAAAAATTTTTAAATTACGGTATAAATGCAAGGTTGATTTTTATTTCTTCAGAAGCTGTTTTCCCTGATGGTTTATCTATGGCTTCAGAAAAAGATCAGACGGCGCCGGTTACTATTTATGGGTTATCAAAGGAATTAGGTGAGAAACATATCCAAATGGCAGGTAATTCGCATATAGCTATTCGGACAACAATTATTGGAAAGAATATAAATACTTCAAACCAAGGATTTATTGAATGGATTCTTAATTCTGTTAAGAATGCTGAGAAAATAACATTATTTGGGGATGCGTTTTTTACCCCTATTTCAATATGGCACTTGGGGAATGAAATAGCTTGGATTATGAATAACAATCTTAAAGGGATAGTTCATATAGCAGGACAAGAACCAATATCTAAATATGACTTAGGTGTTAAAATTTGCAAGGGACTTAACTTGGATTTATCTTTGATTCAAAAAGGGAGTATTGATGATATTCACTTTAAAGCAAAACGCTCAAAAGATCAAACTATTGATTCGAGTTATTATCAACTTATTTCCAAGCGAACTCTTCCAACTATAGATAAAACGGTCGAATTATTAATTCAAAATTTTAAGGATTATGCTAATGCCTAGCTTTAAACTTGGTAAACATTCTATAGGGTTCACTGATCCCCTTTATTTTATAGCAGATATTGCTGCGAATCATGATGGTGACCTCAACCGTGCATACAAACTGATTGAATTGGCAAAAGAAGCAGGAGCTCATGCAGCTAAATTTCAGAATTTTGTTGCATCTAAAATTGTTAGTAGAAAAGGATTTGATAGTCTTGGGGGTCAGCTTACACATCAGGCCAGTTGGAAAAAATCAGTATATGAAACTTATGAAGATGCTAGTGTTTCCTATGATTGGACCGAAAAACTAAAGGAAAAATGTAAAGAAGTAGATATCGAGTATTTCACCAGCCCTTACGATTTCGAATCAGTTGATCATGTTGATCCATATGTTCTTGCCTACAAGATTGGATCCGGCGATATAACATGGCATGAAATTATTAAATACATTGCTAAAAAAAGAAAACCAGTTTTCATTGCAACCGGCGCTTCAACGTTAAAAGAAGTAAAGTTAGCTATGAATATTTTACAGAAAAATGCAGTTAATATTGTGCTTATGCAGTGTAATACTAACTACACTGCAAATGTCAGCAATTATAAATTTATTAATTTAAATGTATTAAAAACCTACGCCGAACTTTTCCCAGATGTCGTATTAGGATTATCAGATCATACGCATGGACATTCAACTGTATTGGGAGCAATTGCTATGGGTGCTAGAGTTTTCGAGAAACATTTTACTGATAATAATAATAGAGAAGGCCCTGATCACAAGTTTGCCATGAATCCTCATACCTGGAAGGAAATGGTCGATAGAGGGAATGAATTATATCTTGCTCTTGGTGATGGGAATAAAATGATTGAGGAGAATGAAAAGCAGTCATCGGTAGTACAGAGGCGTTGTCTACGCTTTACTGATAATTTTAATGAAGGTCATATACTTCAAGAGGGTAATCTTTACCCATTAAGGCCAGAAAACTCTGACGGTATTTTGCCCTATGAGATTGGCGATTTGTTAGGGAAAAAATTAAAAAGAAATGTAATGGCGGATGATTATATCCGTTGGGAGGATATAAAATAATGCTAAAAGGTAAACTTGTGTCCTTGCATGCAGTTGAAAAGGAAGACTTGCAGCAACTACTTGATTGGAGAAATAATCAAAATTTCCGTAAACACTTTAGAGAATATCGAGATCTTAATATGGCTCAACAAGAGCATTGGTTTGAAGAAAAAGTCATTAAGGATGACACAACACTGATGTTTAGCATCAAACGCAATGAAGATAATGAGTTATTGGGATGTTGTGGATTTGTTTATATAAACTGGGTGCATCGACATGCAGATTTGTCCTTATATATAGGTTGGAATGATACTTATATTGATAAAGAAGGCTATGCTGAAGAAAGTTGTCACCTTCTTTTAGAATACGGGTTTAATGAATTGTCTCTAAATAAAATCTGGACAGAGATATATGAATTTGACAATAAAAAGAAAACCCTTTATGACAAACTTGGATTTAGTCAAGATGGGCTTCTTCGTCAAAATTACTGGTTTGATGGCAAATGGTGGAATTCCTACATCCTTTCTATCCTTCACAAATAAAACTAAATACTAATTCCTCGGGTAATCTACAATGAATAAATATCCCGTATCTGTTGTTCTTTGTGCTTTAAATGAAGGAAAAAGAATAAAAGATACAATTGAATCTGTTAAAAGAAATAAACCCGAAGAAATAATCGTGGTTGAAGGTGGATCTACTGATGATACTGTAGCAGTTGCTGAACTTTATGCAGATCTAGTTTTTTCTGTTAAAGAATCTGGACTAGGTTATAAAAGAGCTTTTGGCGTTGAAAAAGCTAAGCAAAAGTATATTTTAACCTTGGACTCAGATCAAATTCTTAATAATGATTCTCTTGAAATTATGATTAATGAATTAGAAGAAAATAATTTTGCAGGAATCCAAGCGAGAACTAAAAGTTTAAGAAATACTACTTATTGGGAAAAGGCAATGGAATTCAACGTTTATGATGCGCGGCCTATTATTCATAGAAAGAGTAAAGAAAAAAATGGACAGGAGTACCCAAAGCCAACAAAAATGATCGGAACACCTGCTTTATTTAAATCAGAAGTATTGAAAAAATACAATTTTAACAAATCTATTACAGGTTCCTGCGATGATACAGACTTATGCTATAGGCTTACAAAAATTGGATATGATTTGGGAATATCATCAACTATTTGCTATCAGAAACATCGAAGTGATTTATTGTCAACATTCAAAAAATTCTCATGGTATGGCGAAGGAGATTGCGAATTTGCTTTTTTACATCCAGAAAGATTTTTAAAAATATTTTTACACCCATTAAAAAATTATGTAATAAAGAAGAGTTTTATTTCAATTCTCAAGCGTAAACCCAAATTTGTACCATACTTTATATTTACAGGACTTGTTAGACATTTTAATTTTTATAAATATTTTATTAAGCGTTTAATTGGGATTACCAAAGATAGTAGATCAATGAATTTGCACGATTATAAATATTAAACTATTGGATAAATTATGAAAGTAATAATACTTGCAGGTGGTTGGGGCACACGCCTTGGCCAAATATCAGGAACAACGCCTAAACCAATGGTCACCGTTGGGAATAAACCAATTTTATGGCATATCATGAAAATATATTCACACTTTGGATTCAACGATTTTATCATTGCCTTAGGAGTCAAGGGGGATATAATTAAGAATTATTTTTTAAACTACGAATCTCACAATAATGATTTTAATGTTGATTTATCTTCGGGGACAGTTCAATACCACAATAATAATGATAAAGTTGATTGGAAGGTAACTTTAGTTGATACAGGTTTAAATACTCTTAAGGGTGGAAGAATAAAACGACTAGAGGGTTACCTTACTGAAGATATTAATATGTTAACATACGGTGATGGGATAGCAGATATTAATATTAATAATTTAATACAATATCATAAGTCACATAAGAAAACCATAACAATTACAGGTGTTCAGCCTCCAGCTCGATTTGGAGAAATTATTGAAAAAAATGGGAAAGTTATTTCGTTTGAAGAAAAACCTCAGACATCAGTTGGATTGATAAATGGTGGTTTTATGGTTTTTAACCGCAATTTATTTCAACATATTACTCGTGACAATAATTGTGATTTTGAATTTGGAGCATTAGAAAAACTATCTGGTCAAGGTGAAGTCATGGTCTATAAACATGACTCACTTTGGGAATGTATGGATCATGAGAGAGATGTTGATCACCTAAATTTTCTTTGGAATAATAATAAAGCATTTTGGAAGGTTTGGTAAAATGGATCTGCAACTAGAATATGACGCAAAAGCAATTATATCTGGTCTAGGTAAAAAAAATCAAAGGTTTTCTGGTAAGAATATTCTTATTACTGGAGCCGCTGGGTTTTTAGGATGTCAATTCATTCATTATTTCCTCAAATTAAATCAATCGAAAATTTTATCTAAACCATGTCACATTTATGCGTGGGATAATTATTTGCGTGGTATTCCTAACTGGATGAGTGATTTAAATAAATACGAAAATATAACTATAGAAAAAAAGGATATAGTTAAAGATATAGATTACCCAAATCCAGATTTTATAATTCATGCAGCTTCTATAGCTTCCCCCATTTTTTATAGAAAATATCCAATAGAGACTATTGATGCAAATGTAACAGGCTTGAGAAATTTATTAGATTTTAGTAGAAAAAATCTAATTGAGAGTTTTCTTTTTTTTTCAACGAGCGAAATATATGGAGATCCTGATCCAGCTCATATACCAACTACAGAAGATTATAGGGGGTACGTTAGTTGTACAGGACCACGTGCATGCTATGATGAATCAAAACGACTCGGAGAAACTTTATGTGTTAACTATTGGCAGATACATAATCTTCCTGTAAAAATTGTTAGACCATTTAACAATTACGGCCCAGGGTTAAAAATCACTGATAAACGAGTTATACCAGATTTTTTTAGAGATGTTATAAATAATCGCGATATTGTTATCTTATCTGATGGTAAAGCATCTAGAACATTTTGCTATATAAGTGATGCTATTGAAGGGTATTTGCGTCTTTTACTTTCAGATTATAATGGTGACCCTTTTAATATTGGAACAAATGTCCCAGAAGTTAGCATAGGTGAGTTAGCTGGAAAAATCATAGATATCTCTGGTAAGAAACTGAATGTTCAATATCAAACAAGCCATGATACTGATTACCTTATTGATAACCCTCAACGTCGCTGTCCTTCAATTGATAAAGCCAAGAGATTTCTAGATTACAACCCAAAGATTAACTTAGAAGAAGGATTGAGACGAACGTATGATTATTATTTAGCTAATCCAGATGCGGAAGAATCATAGGATGCTATATTAGATGAATATAAGCATTATTGGTACTGGATATGTTGGATTAGTATCAGGTGTTTGTCTAGCCGCTAAAGGTCACTATGTGACTTGTTATGATATAAATAAAAAAGTTGTTGATTCACTAAATAGTGGAGTACCTACTATTCATGAAACGGGAATGCAACAGCTCCTCAATTCAGTATTAAAAGATCAAAGATTTGTTGCAAAAATAATCTCTAATGAAACTCATTTTGATAGTGAATTGGTAATTATTGCTGTAGGTACTCCTTCAGAAAATGGAAAGATTGACCTTAGTTATGTGAAACAAGTATCAGAATCAATAGGTAAATTTTTAAAGTTTAATAATGATTTTTTAGCGGTAGTAGTTAAAAGTACGGTTGTTCCAGGTACAACTGATACCGTAGTTCGTGGTATTATTGAAAAATATTCTGGAAAAACATTGGGCCAGTTTGGTCTAGGGATGAATCCAGAATTTCTACGAGAAGGAAATGCGATTGATGATTTTATGAAACCTGATCGGATTGTTCTTGGGCATGATGATGAAAATACTCTTAAGTTGCTAAAAAAATTATATAAGCCTTGGACTTGTGATAAAATTTCCGTGAATACTAGAACCGCAGAGATGATTAAATATGCTAATAATTCATTGTTAGCTACACAGATTTCTTCTGTAAATGAACTAGCAAATATTGCGGCTGCTATTGAAGGTATTGATATATTAGATGTCATGAATGCCGTACATCTGGATAAACGCTGGAGTCCAATTTCCCCTAATAATGTTCGTATTTCTCCCGAAATTCTGACTTATCTGGTACCTGGATGTGGTTTTGGTGGTAGTTGTTTTCCAAAAGATGTACAGGCTTTAAGAAGTCTGGCACATGTCGTTGGTGTGCAACCAGACATATTAGACGCAGTTCTAAATGTAAATAAAAAACAACCTTATGAAGTTGTGAAATTGCTAAAGAAATCATTGGTTGATTTAAAAGCTAAAAAGATTTTGTTGTTGGGATTGGCTTTTAAACATGGTACTGATGATGTTCGTGAATCAGTATCACTTAAAATAATAGAGTATTTGCTAAAGAATAAAGCGCAAATATTTGCACATGATCCTGTCGCAATAGAAAACACAAAAAAAGTAATTAATAATCATAAGAATTTAAATTTTTCCGATAAATGGGAAGAAATATTGTCAAGTGTAGATGCAATTGTGGTTGCTACTAAATGGCAGGAGTATAAAAAACTGTCATCTTCTAATTATCAAGATATTTTGGCAGGGAAAATTATTCTTGACGCTAGACGATATTTTAAGCCTACTGATTATCCAAAATCAATATATTTGACTATTGGTAGATCAATTTAACTTTTTATTTTAATAACAAATTAAAGAAACCAAAATTAATGAAAGATATAAATAAAAAAAATTTAGAAGAAAAAATATTTGATTTGACAAGGCAGTATTACCAACAAGTTCATTCAAAAAAAGATTTTATACCAGGTGTTACAAAAATAGGATATGCAGGTAGAGTATTTGATCAAGATGATATGATTAATGGAGTTCAAAGCATTCTTGACTATTGGTTAACATCAGGACCATTTACACAGAAATTTGAAACTCTCATGAAAGAGTATTTTAATTGCTCTAGAGCCTTACTTGTTAATTCGGGATCTAGCGCTAATCTCTTAATGATTGCAACTTTATGTAGTGAAAATGTTGTTAATCGTTTAATAGAAGGAGATGAAATAATTACTCCTTCTGTTACTTTTCCAACTACTCTTGCTCCAATAGTCCAGAATAATCTTGTTCCTGTTTTTGTTGATTGTGAGCCAGGAGATTATAATATAAATGTTGAGAAAATTGAAAATGCAATAACAGATAAAACCAGATGTATTTTTGTGCCACATACTGTTGGTATCCCCGCAGATATGGATGCTTTGTTAAGCATAGCAAATAAACATAATTTGTTTTTACTTGAAGATGGGTGTGATTGCTTAGGCGCAAAATGGGATGGCAGGCTTATGGGCACTTTTGGCGATATGTCATCAATTTCCTTTTATCCAGCACATCATATGACTATGGGTGAAGGTGGAATGGTTATTGTAAATAATCGTTTACTCCGTAAGACAGCACTATCAATCAGAGATTGGGGTCGCGATTGTTGGTGTGACCCTGGACAAAATAATACTTGCGGTAAACGTTTTGAATGGCAGCTAGGGCAATTACCCTATGGCTATGATCATAAATATATATATTCAAACTTAGGATATAATTTTAAAACTACAGATATGCAAGCTGCTCTCGGTTGTTCCCAATTCAAAAAGCTTCCAATTTTCATTAAAGCGCGACAAGAAAATGCTAAATTTTATCTTGAAAGTTTTAAAGATTTATCAAATCATTTAATTTTACCTAATGTACCCGAGAAAGCAGAACCATCTTGGTTTGGTTTTCCAATTACACTTAGGGATCATATAGATAAACTAAAATTTGTGGAATTCTTAGAAAACGCAAAAATAGAAACCCGGCAAGTTTTTGGTGGTAACATACTAAAACAGCCGGGCTATAAAAATATTAATCATAGAATATCAGGAAATTTAGATGGTACTGATACAATTATGGAAAGGACTATATTTTTTGGAGTATATCCAGGCATCAATCAAGAAATGCGGGAATATGTTGCAGAAAAAGTAAAAAAGTTTTTTGAATGAAGATATTTGTTACAGGAGCTACAGGTTTTATAGGCTCTCATTTTATTAATAAAGCAGCTTTTGGTGAGCATCAGTTAGTATGCCTGCGTCGGCCTGGTAGTAAGCCAAATATTAAAGTGCAGAATGAACCATATTGGGTAGAAGGTACATTAGAGGATGATTGGACAAATGAGCTTTCTGATTGTGATGCTCTAGTTCATCTAGCTGCTGTCGGTGTGAGCCCACAAAAAGCAACTAGGCTTGAATTATTAAAAATCAACGTTGTAGCAACATATAATCTTATTTTAGCAGCAATAAATGCAGGAATAAAAAAATACTTGATTAGTGGAAGTTTTGCTGAATACGGTCAATCTGGTAGTAAATTTGAATTTATTCCAACTAACGCGATGCTTGAGCCTACTACAAGCTATGCAGCTTCTAAAGCGGCCTTTTTACAATTATTATATGCATTAACTGTTGAAGAAAAATTGCAAGTGATTTATGCGCGTATTTTTAGCGCATTTGGAAAAGGTCAGCATAAAAATAATCTTTGGACTTCAATGCATAAAGCAGCATTAGAAGGATCTGATTTTCATTTAACAGCTGGTGAACAAGAAAGAGATTTTATTTCAGTAGAAAATACAGCAGAATTATTAGTAAACGCTTTATCTTTTTCAAATGTTATTGATGGAAATCTTGATGTAAGAAATATTGGTAGTGGTAATGCACAAACCATACGTGAGTTTGCAGAATATTGGTGGTCAGAATGGGGTGCGACTGGAAAACTTCACTTTGGATCTAAACCTTATAGAACGAATGAAATAATGCGCTGTATCCCAATGGTTGAAAATATCAAATGAAATATCTTATTACAGGAGGTTGCGGATTCGCTGGGAGTAATCTAGCAGCTGAAGTAATTAATAAAAACGAACAGTTGTTTATTATTGATAATTTTTATCGAAAAGGATCAAAAAGCAACTTTAATTGGCTGAAAAATCTTGGTGATTTTACTTTCTTTGAAATTGATATTAGAAAATCCAATGATATTGAAACTATTATTGAAAAGATTCAGCCTGATGTCATATTTCATATGTGTGGACAAGTCGCTATGACAACATCAATAAAAGATCCTAAACTTGATTTTGAAATCAATGTTTTAGGAACTTTTAATTTGTTAGAAGCTGTTAGAAAATATTCACCTGAATCTATAATATTATATTCGTCAACTAATAAGGTATATGGTGACTTTAAACAATTATCAATAGAGGAAACAGACAAAAGATATATTTGTAAGGAATACCCAGATGGTATTGATGAAAATTACCCAATTGATTTTCACTCACCTTATGGTTGTTCCAAAGGTTCTGCTGATCAGTATTTATTAGATTATTACAGAATATATAATATAAAAACTGTGGTGTTTCGTCACTCTTCTATGTACGGAGGAAGACAATTTGCAACGTATGATCAAGGTTGGATTGGATGGTTTTGCCAAAAAGCTATAGATATTCAATTAAATGTTCAAAAAGAACCATTTACTATTTCTGGAGATGGCAAACAGGTAAGAGATGTTTTGCATTCCAGTGATATTGTTTCACTTTATTTTAAAACAATAGAAAATATTGATTCAACAAAGGGAGAAGCTTTCAACATAGGAGGAGGGATGACAAATAGTTTATCATTATTAGAACTATTTGATCTTTTAGAAAAAGAATTAAATATAAAAATGAAATATAAATATCTCCCTTGGAGAGAGAGTGATCAAAAATTTTTTGTTGCCAATTTATCTAAAATAAGAAAAAAAGTGAAATGGGAACCAAAAATATCAAAAGAATCTGGTATCATTGATTATTTAAAGTGGCTAAAAGAAGGCACCTAAATTATAATTTATAAAAATAGTTATTTCGCAATTAGAAGCTATTTAATTGTGGCAAAAAAATTATAAGATATGTTCAACCCATTAATACCAAAATATTTATTTAATAAATTTTTTCCAGGGCTTGCTTCCTATGTTACTGCTCTAAAAAGATATTTGAGAAACTCAATCCCAATTTTTTACCCAAAAGTTTTTTCTCAATTAAAAAATATATTACCAGGAACTAACGTTAATGATAAAAATAAAAGAAAATCAAAAATACTTATTTATGCAACTAGACAAGACCCACTTCATATCACATGGGATTTGATTATTGGAAAAGCATGTGAATTAAGAGGCCAGGATGTTTCATTGATTGCGTGTGATGGTTTAATCCAAGAAGCATGTAATGAAAGATGGTACCCAGAATTAAAGACTAGTTTATGTAAACAGTGTTTTTCATTTGCAAAGAAGTTTTATGCTTTAGCTGATTTTCAAATTGATTGGCTTACAAACTATCTCAGTGATGAACATAAGGATCAATTTATTGGTAAGAGAACCAAAATTATGCAACGAGAAAAAGCAAAAGATATTTTGAAAAATATACCATTTGAAAAATATAATGACTTTAAATATCGTGATTTTCCAATTGGTGATTTAGTACGACCTTCCGTGTGCCATTTCACGCGTAATGAAAATATTGAAATGGCAGGTAAGCATGATTTCAAAGTAAAGGAAATATATAAAAACTTTTTATTAAATGCGATTATGATGGTTGATCTAGTAGAAAAAATACTTAATATTAAAAAACCAGATATAGTTTTTTTGATTAATGGTTTATTTATGTCAGAAGCAATTATGATTGCATGGTTGAAAAGAAAAGAAATAAGATATGTTGTTTATGAAAGTGGAATAATGCCAGACACAATGAGTTTTTTACATAATCAACCAATTGATTACAGAGAACTAGATGATTGGGAAGTAAGAAAAAATAAACCACTAAATAAGAAAGAAAAACAGAAATTAAATGAATATATAAATTCTCGTATTGTTGGTACTGGACAACAACAGGAATATTGGAAAGCATCTAAAGAAGGTGAAAAATATATAAAATCAAAACTTGATTTAGACTCTTTTGAAAGTATTGCATGTTTATTTCCTAACGTATTGTTTGATTCAGCTTTATTTGATAAAGATAACTTTTTTTCATCCTCTAAGGACTGGATAAGATCAACAATATCCTTTTTTTCAGAACATCCTAATTTAGGATTACTGATTAGAATTCATCCCGCAGAAATTCGTTGGCCACAAGTTCATAGAGATTCGATTAAAACTTGGATTGATGATAATTATGGAAAAGATCTTCCTCAAAATATCAAAGTTATTAATGCTTCTGATACAATTAGTTCATATAAACTAATGGAGATTGCTGATTTAGGATTGGTTTCAACTTCAACTACAGGCATGGAGATGGCATTAATGGGCAAGACTGTTATAGCTACGGGAGATATTTACTACCGTGGCCGAAATTTTACTATTGACCCCCAATCAAAAGAAGAGTATATATTAAAATTAAAAGAAATATTAATTGATAAAAAAATTCCAAAAGTTGATGTAAAAATTGTCGAATTATTTGCCTACCATATGTTTTTTGAAAGTTCTATTGGAATTTCAAGTATAGATTCCAATAACCTTAGAACTATACCTCCAAATATTGAATTATCAAGCTATGATCAACTTTTGCCAGGCGTTGATCCCAATCTTGATAAGATTTGTGATGGAATTATATATGGGAAAGCTTTTGTCTAAGTTTAAGAATTTTTTTAAAAAAGTAAATATTAGATTAAGAGGTGTTTTTAGAAAAATATTTTTTAATATTTTAGCACCTTTTAAAAAAGGTAAAATAAGCTGGCTTTCCAATTTAAAACTCCATAAAAGTAGTAAAATTGATATCCATAAAGGATCATCATTGCAGGAACAAACTTTAATTGAGATATTTGAAAATGGTAATCTTTCTATCGGTTTTGGGACTTATATTGGTCGAGGAAGTATATTATTATTATTAAATAATGCTGAGTTAATAGTTGGGGATAATACATATATTGGAGAATACAATAATATTCGTTGTACAAGTAAAATTCATATTGGAAATAATGTTAGAATATCTCAGCTAATAACTATAACAGATGGCCAATATGATTATCATAAGAAAGAATTACTTATTGGCAATCAAGGTTATCAAAAAAGTGAAGTTATTATTGGCAATGACGTTTGGATAGGTTCAAACTCAGTCATTTTACCAGGTGTTAAGATTGGTGAAGGAGTAGTCGTGGGAGCAGGTTCTGTTGTGACAAAAGATATTGACGATTATGCGATTGTTGTCGGAAATCCTGCAAAAATTATTAAGAAAAGGATTTAATTGATTTATCCCCTAATCAATACAATTATTAAATAATAAAGATTTTAATGAATAAGAAAATAAAAGTTGCAATTATTAGTTTCCCCATAGATTTTTTAGGTGGAGGTTTTGACATTTTTAAAAATTGGTTAACTATTATTGATAAAAATAAATATGACGTTCATTTCATCACTTGTTCTTCTAGATGGGACAAAATGAAACAAAAGCTAAAAGATATTTCTGGTATTCGGGCTGTTAATCTAAATGAGTTAAACTCTTCAAATCGTCTTTATATTCCTGGAATTTTAAAATTAACTAACTACTTGAGGGAAAACAAAATTGACATCGTTCATACTTGTATGATTCAGGCAGATATAATTGGAAGTATAGCCACTAAAATCTCTGGTGTGCCAGTGCTGGTTTCAACCGTTATAGGCTATCTTATTAACACAAATCAGGGATTAAATGGGAGAATAAAAACTCTTATATACAGAATGACTTATAGTCTGATCAAAAAATGGTTTGCCACAATATTCGCAATATCTAAAGCCACTTCAGAAGAATTAGTTAGGGAATTTGGAGTCAATGAAAATCAGGTTAAAGTAAACTATTGTGGAATTGAACTTCCAAATAATCTAAAGTGGGTTAGGAAGAATCAAAAAGGTGGAGCCCTTAAAATTGGAGTAATCGGTGAATTAAAATACGCAAAGGGTATGAATGATTTTATAGAAGCTATTCCTGATATAATTATTAAACATCCTAAAGTTAGTTTTATTGTTGCCGGTGACGGTCCAGAAAAACCTATTTTAGAAAAAAAAGTTAAAGAACTTGAAGTTGATACGATAGTCGATTTTTTGGGTTGGGTTAATAATCCAAGAGATGTTATTGAAAATATGGATATTTTTGTTTTTCCTTCTTTACCATCTTATGATGGCCTGCCCAGAGTTATTCTTGAGGCTTGGGCTATGTGCACAACTGTTGTTGTGACCAGAGTGGCCTGCGTTCCAGAACTCTTTGATGGAAAAAATAAAGGTGTAACTATTCAACCCGGTAACCCGAAGGGAATTGCAAAAGCAGTGAATAGCCTTATAGAAGACCGTGATAAAGCAGAGCAAATGGCTAAAAATGCTTTTAACGAAATTAGAAACTTTGATGTTAAAAGAGAAGTTGAACAAATAGAGCGGACTTATCAAAGATTGATTATTGAATAGGTTTTTTCTTCTGGAAAAACAATAAAACTATTTAAAGCCTGTCTAAAAGAGAAAAAAATAAGATAATCATATAAATTTTTATAGATTTTCAATTTTATTAATTACATGATGAAACTCATAAGATGAAAATAGCATTTGAAGCATTGGGATTTGGGAAGGGAGACAACTTTGGGGGTTCGGCTATTGTGGCTTCTAGAAATGCACAAGAGTTAGCTGCCAGAGGGCACGAAGTGGTCTATTTTTGCACCAACAAAAAAGATAAAACATCAACACTTTATAATGATACAACTATTACTAAAATAAATGGTGTAAAGGTAATATATCTAAAGACATATATGATTCCTTTGTTTGGTGTAAGTTTTGGACCATTTTTTGTTCCGCACTTGAAAAAATATTTAGATGATGAGGGCCCGTTTGATATTGTCCATTTGAATGAGTACAGATCATTTCTTGCGATGACATTAGCAAAATGGTCGATAAAGAAAAATATACCATTTACAATTCAGCCGCAAGGGACAATGGTTTTAGGAGACTCAAGTATATTTGCCAAGCGGATTTATGATTTAATTTATTCAAAGAAGATACTCCAAAAAGCTACTGCGGTTATTCCTTTAACAGAAGGAGAAAAAAAACTTGCTATAATAAAGGGTGTAAAAGAAAAAAATATTAAAGTAATAAGTAACGGTATCAATCCGCATATTATTAATAATATTCCTGATAAAGGAAGCTTCAGAAATACTTATCAAATTTCAAAAGAAAAAAAAATAGTTCTTTTTGTTGGAAGGTTAGATCCCATAAAAGGTATTGATATTCTTATTGAAGCGTTTGCTGGCTTGGAAGATGAAAAATGTTTACTTGTAATAATCGGCCCCGACCATGGCTTTCAAGATGAGATTAAAAAGCTTATAATGAAATTTAATTTGGTGAATAATAAGGTATTATTGACTGGTGCTTTAAATTATAATACTGTACTTAGCGCGATGAATGATGCGGATATTCTAGTGGTGCCGAGTAGAGAAGAAGCTTTTGGAATGGTAATTCTAGAAGCTGCCCTTTTAAGAAAGGCAATGGTAATATCAGAGAATTGTAATCTGGCACAACAGTTTAGTGATGCTTCTATTGTCTTGCAATTAGAAAAGGAATTATTCAAAACTGCTATTATTAGGATACTGAATGACCAGGATTTTAGCAGGGAGCTAGGAGAAAAAGCATATCACAATGTTAAAAATAATTTTCAGTTTACCAAAGTGGTTGATAAAATGGAGACACTTTTTAAGGAATTGAGCCTTTCAGACAAAAAAAGTGAATGAAATAATTGTGGTAAACAATGGCCCCAAATTGTTGAAAATTATATCAATAATAGTAGAGAGTATAATTTTCAACATATCTCTTTTAAAAAAAATAAAAGCTAAGTAGCGGCTAGAAAAAATATTAAAAAATTAAATTTTAGATTATTCAATAAGTAATATTAAGATGAATTATAAAAAAGTTATTGTAACTGGTGGTTCCGGTTTCATCGGAACTAACTTTATTGAAAAATTAAGGGATAATGAAATTGAAATATTAAATATTGATAAAAATCCTCCTAGAAATAAAGCGCATAATCGATACTGGAAAAATATCAATATTTTAGATAAAAAAACCCTGATAAATACATTTAATAACTTTAAACCTGACATGCTTTTACACTTGGCAGCAAGAACAGATTTAGATGGAAAAACTATTGATGACTATGAGGTTAACACTGTTGGTGTTTCAAACATTATTGAAGCAATAAATTATTGCGGCACTATAAATATATCAATTTTTGCATCAAGCATGCTTGTTTGCAGAGTTGGATATGTTCCCAAGGGATACGATGATTATTGCCCACCTAATGCTTATGGATTAAGTAAGGTAGAGGGCGAAAAGCTAGTGAATTTTTCTTTAATCAAATCAAAATGGTTTATTATAAGACCCACAAGCATTTGGGGGCCATGGTTTGATACATATAAAAATTTCTTTCAATTGATAAGAAAAGGTTTCTATTTCAATATATCAAATAAAAAAACAATTAAAACATATGGCTTCGTGTATAATTTAATTTTCCAAATATTTAAACTGGTGGAAAATATCGAGAGAAGTCATAATAAAACATTTTACATTGGTGATTATGACCATATAACTATATCTGAATGGGCAAACATCATTGGAGAAAAATATAACAGAAAAGTAAAGAGTCTTCCCTACTTTGTGATGAAAACTGTGGCAATGATTGGCGATTTATTTAAAGGAGTAAATTTAAAATTTCCAATGACGTCATTTAGATTAAATAACATGATAACAGAAAATAGATTTCAAATGAAAGATACAAAGAAATTGACTGGTAATTATTTGCCGTACAACATTGAAGAATCTGTTGATATTACAATAAAATGGATTGAAGAAGATCACTTAAATAATTTTGAGAATTAATCTATCAGTTCTTCTATATAGTATAATTATTTTTATATCTTTTGATTGAAATAAGTTTGCTGGACTATCTCTTGCAATTTTGACTATAATAACCCTAACTATGATATTAATATATTCTTTTTTAAGAGGCAGGACAATTGCTTTGTCCCCAATTTACCCTTTATTAATTGGTTTATTTTTCATATCGCTAGTTTCTCTCATTTCATTAGATGTATAGTACCTGCAGCAAGAAATGAGATCACAATATTATCAAGCATGCATTTGGTCTTTTTATTTATTAATATTTGCAAAAGTGATTTGATTTATAAAACAAATACTCAATTCCATTTATATCGATAAAAAAGTAATAGAAAATATTTTTAAAGATTGAAGATTAAACTTTCAACACTCCTATGCTTTTTTTTATTTATAATGCCAATTGATAAGTACAAATTTGCGGAAATTTTATCATTGCCCAATATTTTAATTTTGATTATGGCATTCCTTTTGTTTTATTCACTTTTTCAAAAAAATAGAAAATTGGTTAATAGTAAAATTTATTTATATCTTTTTCTTTTATTTTTTCTATCAATCGTTTCTTCGGTTTTATCTGATAATATTAATACATCTGCAAGAAATGGAGTCACGCTTTTGTCCGGTATCATGATTGTTATTTTAGTCATCAATATTTGTAATAATTATTTTATTTATAATAGAGTGATCATAACAATTTTTCAATCATCAATAGTTGTTTCAATTTATGGTATACTGCAATTCATTTTTTACTTAATAACAGGTGATCTTCTTTTTGGATCTGGAACAGTAAACTCAACTGGTTTTATTAAGATGCCTTATATTGTCCAAGCAAATTCTTTTTTCGATAGTGGTATAATTTTGGGTCATTATTTATTATTACCATTAATCTTAGGAATTGTTATATGGCCTCACATTACAAAATGGAAGCATAGATTTCTAATAAAAACATCAGTGATACTATCGTTTATTACATTAGTATTAACATTTTCCAGAGG
>MDTE01046296.1_pt1 | contig 42168 bp, 37 predicted proteins | sample 811231 | NCBI WGS metagenome assembly MDTE01 (sample SAMN05326651, study PRJNA326480) | marine metagenome | isolation source: seawater | place: Indian Ocean: Red Sea | collected 2010
GGATATTTTTGTTGAATTGAGTCAACAACAATTTCGCTGGCGAACTCAAGATGTGACTCATTAAGTTTAAAAACACCATCACCACAACACGTTAAATCCTTGATCTGCATAGCGCAGTCTCTGATCGATTGTGGATTAATAAAATAATCTAACGATTCACTCATTTATATATTAATTTTTTAGATTTCGGCCCTTAACTGACTTAAGCTTCTCTATATCTGGGGCTTCATCTTCAGAGAAATAGCCAGCCGCTTTTTTTGCTTCCATTTCTACTTGAGCATCAGCTGGGATTAGTTCTTCTGGGATCTGAATTCGATTTATTACAGATATGCCTGATGATATGATCGCGTCATACTTCATATTGCTCATTGAGTGTAAATTATCAATTTTTTTGATTCCAAAATAATTCAAAACATCAGGCATGAATTCTTGAAACCTTGCGTCTTGTACTCCAGCAACACATTCGGTTCGATGAAAATATGTTGCTGCACTATCACCATCAGGTTGGCGCTTTCTTGCATTGTAGACAAGAAATTTTGTAACTTCTCCAAGCGCACGCCCTTCTTTTCGAAAATAAACAACAATTCCAACCCCTTTGCGTTGCGCTGTTCTGACTGCATCTTCAATGCCATAGGCAAGATAGGGTCGGCATGTGCATATATCTGAACCAAAAACGTCTGAGCCATTACATTCATCATGGACTCTACAAGTCAGTTCTTTATCAGGGTTGGATAAATCAGCAACATTCCCAAATACGTAGGCCGTTGAACTACCAATAGGTGGAAGCCATATTTCGAGGTCTGGTCGTGTTACAAGTTCTGGAAACATTCCTCCCGTTTCAACAAATAACTTTTTTCTAAGTGTGCTTTCTTTGATTTGGAAACGATCAGCAATTGAGGGCAAGTGCCAGACCGGATCAATCGCAATTTTGGTAACACGAACATCCTTATTTTCAGTAACAATATCTCCGTCAACAGAAAGTCGCTTAGACTTAATAGCCTCATGTATTTCCGGCAAAGTTAGATGAGCTTGGGTAATTGCAATAGTGGGTTGAATGCTGATGCCCTGGTCTAGAAAGTTACGGTAGACAAGGTTTACATGGGCACCCCAAGGGTCAAGCGAAACAATACGTCCTTTCTCAAACCAAGAAGGTTGTGGGTCAATTATCACAGTTGGTTCTGTATTATCCAGGTCAGGACGATGATCACTTGGAAAGTTGCCAGAGGCAATTGATAGCGCTCGGTAAACTGTATAGCTTCCTCCATGAGTGCCAATTACATTGCGATCAGATTTATTGGCGATCGTACCTACCACTGGGCCCCTTTTAAGAGGGTCTTTTTCTCCCCAGCTAATAGATATAGCAGGTTCCGATTGCCTACTATGAGAACTTAGAACAACATGTGTGGCGTTCTGTTTTGGGTCTGTTAAAGTCATTTAAAATTTATATTGCACTAAAACAATCAAAATGAAGTTGGCGAGGCTACCAGATTAAAAAAAATTTAACCATATATATAGGTTGATAAAATTATTGGTTTTCAGAGGGTGGTTCTAACCATAGAAAATTAGTTGATAAAGGAGCCTCTAGTGTTTTTAGGAATGCAACAAGATCACGTCGTTCAAATCGAGACATTCTAAGGGGCTCAGATTCATTATGACCAATCATTGAAAGAGGGGCTTGATTATAATGTTCAATAACTGCCGTTAACGTTTTTATTTGACCGCTATGCATATAGGGCCCAGTCGACTCAATATTGCGTAATGATGGCGTGCGAATGGCACCAAGCAATTCTGGTTGATCGATGCGCGCATACTCGAGCTCATCGCATTCTTTTCTTTGGTCGTCACTATAAATTCCCATACAATTAAAAATATCTTTTTTTGCTTTGCGTATACCATCTATACGGCCTTTATCTGGTAGATCACGTGGGGAAGAAATAACTCCTGTATTATGAAATTCATCATTGGTGAAGAGAGGGCCATTGTGACAATTAATGCAATTACCTTTGTTAATGAATATCCGTAATCCCCGTATTTCCGAGTCATTGAGAAGAATACTCTGACTTTTTAAGTCATTTTTTTTAAGTGCATTTACATAGGCATCAAATCTAGAAGGCCCGGGTATTAGAAGACGCTCATAAGCTCCAATTGCCTTCCCAATATTTACAAAAACCTCATTAATAAGTTTTTGGTCCTGTACTGACATCGCACGCCAGGCAAGCCCAAGTTCACCTGGTATTGGGGCAGCATTTTTCGGAAAACGCTGTAAGTCTGAAATGTCAGGTAAAGGGCCAAATAATGATTGATAGACTCGTCGGTAATTTTCATCATTGTTTAGAAGTCTTGCAATTTGCATGCGATTGCTTCCATGCTCATTTGGGTCTTCCAATGGTGATAGTGCTTGAGACCATAAACTGTCTTTTCTTCCATCTGAATAAAGCCAGGGGCTGTATGCAGAGCCAACAATGCTTCGTGTGTTGTGACTGGAGGAGCCAATTCCAGAACCTTTGGTTTGTTTGTCTGTAAAAAAATTATTGGGTTGATGGCATGTTGCGCAAGATATTTGTCCGTTCTTGCTAAATTGGGGGTCGAAAAATAATCTGTGACCAAGTTTTTCAGCAAGCAGGTTTTTTGAAACAGAGTTAGAAGGATTTGCTGGCGCTTTAGGCAAATTTTCTATATGTAGTGATTCTATAAGTCTTATCTCGTCTGCAGTCCATGGGTTAGGAGTTTTGTTTCCAGCGTAAACCCATAAGGAAAGGCTAATTAAAGATATTCCTAGAAATAAACCAAGTGCTATTTTTTTCACAATTCTAGAGGGATAGTGCATATATCCCTATTTTCCTTAATCGTTATGGTGGTTTTTATTTCCCAAGTGCCACCCATGTGAAAACGTATTCCCTCTATACGGTAGTTTCCAGAGCCAAGCTCTGCAGTCATTCTGGGATTTGTAGGAAGGCCATGATCATGTTCTGGCATGCCTCCTTCTAGTCTTATAGTTGCACCCTCCACGGGTATTCCTGCCTTTGTCTTAACATTTATAACCCAACTGTGCATACGATTAATTTCGATAGGATCAAGTTCACTGATGAAACTGATTGCATAGTCACAGCTACTTGAAGCCAGCGATTGACCCTGTGAATAGGTAAGTTCAGCAATGAATAAAAAAATGATAGTTATCTGTAGTTTTACTATTTTTGAGAATTCCATTTGTCTATCCAGCGCGCTAATTGTCCAGTTGTAAATAAATAATAAATTTGTAAAAGCAAAATCAATGAAATAAATAAAGGCAAATAGCCAAACCCTGAGAATCCTACCTCAAAGGGGAACGTTGCTGTGTAAGTTTTATTTGTCCCTGGATGATTGGCAGTAACAATGCCTATATACCAACCAGCTTTGTTAAAACTATGTATTGCAGTAAAAATATCTGGGTCCTTCTTTGGCGATTGATGAAAGACAGTAGCTGATTCTAGATTTTGAATCTTATTGACGTCTTCTAGTTTTGCAAAACGGCCAAGTCCGGTAACATCATTGATTATGCGAAACTCGATATAAGTTTCACTTAGGCTGCTATGTTCATATTCCATGACAAATACTGTTTCATCTGTTGACGGAATATCTTCGCAAAACTCTTGATGTTGGCTAGTCTGTGGTTGGTAAATTTTGAAATGTGCTGAAAAGACCTCAATTTTTATTACACAAATATCTTCTTCAAGAACAACACCTCCATGTGCATAAGCTTTTGCAGGCAAAGTCATTAAGCAAAGCCAAGCAATATACTTAAATAATTTTCTATTTTTTGAGCAAAAGTAAGTCACCGCAAAATTATAGTGAGCTTAAATGACAACGGGATTTATGTATGCCAAAAGAGTTCGAACCACGCTATTTGCTGTAAGCATTGAGGTTTTTGGGTTGGCAGGAGATGGATAGCCTGTTAGCGATAATACAAAACAACCAGACTTTGCTTCAACTGCAATTTCATGAATATTTCCATGCGCATTCGGATCCGCTATAAGCTCAGCTTCGGTTTTTTTAAATCCAAGGCCTGCTAATGCAACCGCTGCTGCAGAGTTCGTGTTTTTTGGAAATCGCAATGCAGCTTGGCCAACTGTGCCTTTAAATATTGTTTGAGCTTCTTTCATGTTATCTAGATCGGTAACTTCTTCTGCCGGCGTTCCTTTCCAGGCAATTGGAGGTTTGCGTGACCTATAAAGTACCTTTTTAAGACCAGCAAGACGTGAAGCGCTTAATGCATCTATTGCGCCTACGGCTCCAGCAGGAATAATAATTTTTGCTCTATTATTACTTGCTGCACTGACTAATCGATTATTAAGGTTCTCATTCGCAAGTGCTCCTATGGAAAGAACAATCAAATCAATGCCAGAGTTAAGTACCTCCTCACCATATTCATGTAAAGCACTATGACTGGCGCATTCGACTATTGCGCGTGGTCTGAATTTAATTAGCTGGCTAATATCATTAACAAAAGAGTGATTTTCTTTGTGTTTGTTAGATTTTCGAACAAGAATTCCAGTATTATTAGGTCTAAAATCCTCATCCTTAAGTTTTGAGATAATTGATTGAGCTATCCCTCCATAGCCAATTAGACCAAATGTAATCATGAATTATTTGCGTTAATTTCTTGTAGGTAACGTATATGCTAAAAGTTTGCCGCTGTAATTCTCTTCTACGCTAGTTTGAATATTCATATACCTCCTATCGCTTGTGCCGCTCACAGCTAATACAACATATTGTTTTCCATCAAGCATGTAGGTCATTGGTGCTCCAGTTTGGGGAGCTGGCATAAAGACAGCGCCAACTTCATTTCCATTGGATTTATCGTAAGCCCTCAACATCGCTCCTTTGCCATAGGGAGTAGTTGCGAAACCGTGCTCGCCGGAGATTAAAAGGGTAGATGTTGTTAGAACTCCTCCACGACCTGGTCGCCCAGTACGTGGTATATCAATATCTTGGAGTGCCGGATGATTCAAAATTTCATCTGGAGTTTCACCGTGAGGAACTTGCCACACAATATTTCCTGAATTCATGTCGAATGCTGTTATACGTCCATAAGGAGGTTTAGTAATAGGAAGTCCTTGCACAGTTGGTACTTGTCGTCCGTTATCAGGTGGGCCACCGAGTGTGGGATCTGTAATCATTCCCCTGATCCAATCCATATCCGATTGATCTCCACCAGGGACAAGACCTAGTGGAGAAACAGCTGTTGAGGATTGTATGTAAAACATATTTGTTTCTGGATCGAATGAACCACCTGCCCAGTTTGCTCCTCCAACTGTTGAGGGCATCATTAGTGTTGCTAATGGGCCCTCCCAACGACTAACGACTGGAGGTGTAAAGAGAGGTCCAATCTTGTAACGAGAAATGATTTCTATTGCTTCTGCTCTGAGTTCTGGTGTGAAGTCAATAAGATCATCATGCGAAACGCCTTGAACATCAAAAGGTGGTGGCCAAGTTACAAAAGGTTGAGTGGGACTTGATATTTCTCCGGGCACATTTGATTTTTCAACCGGGCGTTCTTCAATTGGCCAAACTGGTTCGCCTGTAAGTCTATCGAACACATACAGCCAACCTTGTTTTGAGGGTTGTATGAGAGCTTTAATCTGGCGCCCATCAACCTCAATATCTGCAATAACTGGAGCACTTGGAATATCGAAATCCCAGATGCCGTGATGAACAAGTTGGTAGTGCCATCGTCTTTCACCTGTGTATAAGTCAACTGCTACAACACTTTCTCCAAATAATCCATCACCTAGGCGATGTCCGCCATAATAATCATTTGTTGGTTGTTCAACTGGCAGATAAACAAGCCCTAATTCCTCGTCAACAGTTATTTGAGTCCATACTCCAGTATTGCCAGTATAGGAAGCTGAGTTACCTTCCCAGGTATCTGCCCCAAACTCGTTTAATAGTGGGATGGTATGAAAAACCCAAAGCCGTTCCCCAGTTCTTACGTCATAACCTCGTATGTAGCCTTTTTCGTTCCTTCGACTAGCTGGTTGTGATCCACCCAAATGAGCAGCGCCAACAATGATTACGTCATCTGTAACAATTGGTGTTGCATGCAAACCAATTGAACCAGTGATTAGATCCATCTCTTGGTCTGCTTCTAACTTGAGATCGGCTACCCCATTCTCAGCAAAATCAGATATGAGTCTTCCTGTTGCTGCATCGAGAGAAATTAAGCGATAGCCTTGTGTTATATAAATGATTCGTGACTCGTCTTCATCACTCCAGTATGCGAGTCCGCGTCCTGACAAGCGTCGTGGTGATGCTGCGGCACGTTCCCCTTCGTTTTCTCGGTGCATCCAAAGTAGCTCTCCAGTAGCAGCATCCAATGCTACAACGGCGCGACGACTCCCAGCGGTTGTGTAGATCACACCATCCACCATCAAAGGTGTCGATTGAAAGTTGTATTCAGGCGTAGGGCCGAAAGCAGCAGTATCAAAACTCCATGCAAGTTCAAGGTCATTGAAGTTATTAGCATTAATTTGGTCTAAAGGTGCGTAGCGTGTATTTGAAAGGTCCCCACCGTAAGTACGCCATTCGCCATTTTTTGTGCCACTTTCAGCCCCATAAGCACTTTCTATTAGTGCGAGTATGCTAATAACACATATGAATGTTCTATTTCTCATATCCATCGAGCCTCAAAGTTTTTCTAACAATTTATTTTTAAATGAATATCGACATTAGCCCAATCTTTAGTTTAAGGGAAGTCGAGTTTTTATTGACACGCTCACAATTGTCCATAAGCTTGCTTTTTAATTATTTATTAAGAGTATTTGAGATCACATGGTATGTTCATGATACGCACTGTGGTTAATTAAAGTTCCTTGACTGATACATTTTTACAAGCAATTACATATTTATTCACAATAGAGTCATTGAGTTACTTGGCTCTAGGAACAGTGATAGGGCTACTGTTTGGCGCAATTCCAGGTCTTGGTGGAACTACTGCGCTAGCTTTATTAATTCCAATGACCTTTGGTATGCAGCCAGATGCTGCAATTGTATTGGTTGGAGGGATCATGGGTGGCGTACCTTTTGGTGGATCGCTTTCAGCGATACTTCTTAATACGCCAGGGATCGCGCCTAATGCAGCAACATGTTTTGACGGATATCCGCTGGCTCGAAAGGGTAAGGCGGGCATAGCAATTGGAGCTGCAGCAACAGCATCAGCTTTGGGTGGTCTTATTGGTGTTGGGGTCATGCTGGCTGTAATACCGGTTGCTAAAGCGATAGTCCTTTTGTTTGGTCCGCCCGAATTTTTCATGCTGGGAGTCCTTGGGTTGAGTGCAATTGCTGTTTCCACAGGTGGAAAATTAATTCGTGGATTAATTAGCGGGGGGTTCGGTTTAATTCTAGCATTTGTTGGTTTTGATGAGGTGGGTGGGGGTCTTCGTTACACGGCAGGTATAGAATATTTATGGGATGGTGTGCCGCTGGTTCCTGTATTGATTGGGCTTTTTGCTATTTCAGAAATGATTAATCTTATGGCGGTGGGAGGCCAAGTTTCCACAGGTACGGGTTCTGCATCTGTTGGTAAAGTTTTTGAAGGCGTGCAAGCCGTTTTTAATAATTTAGCGACTCTAATTAGAGGTTCTTCCATCGGCGCATTTATTGGTGCAGTACCAGGTATTGGTGGTACCGTAGCGTCATTCCTTTCCTACACTGTCACACGCCAGATATCTAAGAAGCCAGAGTCCTTTGGTAAGGGAAATATACAAGGAGTTATAGCATCTGAAGCTGCTAACAATGCCAAAGATGGTGGCTCTCTAATCCCTACTTTGGCTTTTGGAATTCCTGGTAGCGCTGAAATGGCTGTTTTCTTAGGTGTGCTTGTGTTGCATGGGTTTGAGCCAGGTCCTCGATTATTGCTTGATCATGAGAATGTTATTTATGGGCTAGTTATGGCACTGGCATTATCGTGTCTGTTTGCTTCTGCAATTGGTCTTTGTCTTTCTCGTTATCTTGTATTGTTAACTCGTACTGATGTTCATTATTTAGCACCTATTGTACTTTCAATAGCATTAATCGGTGCTTATGCCTTGCAGTCGAGTTTTGGTGATGTGATCGTAGCAATGATTTTTGGCGTCATTGGTTATTTTATGGTGCGTTTTGACTACCCAAGAATTACATTAGTTATTGCTCTTGTCCTTGGAGGAATTGTTGAACGGAGTTATCACCAGTCTCTTATGATGTCGGGAGGTAGCCATAGTATTTTTTTCACCCGGTTGGTGACTGATATCTTGTTGGTTCTAATTGTGATCAGTCTTGCTTTGCCGGTATTTCGCATTCTTTTTAGTGGTAGGCGTAAAGGGTAATGTGAGAAAGATTACTTGCATGCATTGATAATATGAAAAATCAATATATACCTTTATTATTAATTTTGCTTATGACAAGCATTTTGATTGGAGCCTATAACTACGATTCTTCAGCAAGAGCTTTGCCTGTTTTAGTGGCGGTATTCACAATTATGTTGTTAATAGTTGAGCTTATGGTTCAGGCAAAAACACACATTGGGGTTCGGGTTAAAAATTTTCTTGAGACTGAGGACAGCGAAGAAAATCAGGAAAGTATATCGATAGGTAGAGCATTAATTTATTCGGTAGGTTGGCCCGGATTTTTGGTAGCTCTTAGTGCCATTATTGGAATTTTACCTGCTGTACTAATTTATGTTTTTCTATCGCTTAACATCGTTGCTAGAAAATCGATAGGGCGTTCATTAGTTGTTGCTTTAGCCATGACAGCACTTTCTTGGTTTCTTTTTGAGTTCGTTATGTCATATCAATTGTATCGCGGCATACTAATGAATAATTTAGCTTGGTAGTCGTATTTAGATGGAGATTTAAATGATTCAAACTGATCTCAGAGAATTTCTGGCTGCTGTTGATGCTGCGGGGCAACTCAAGACAGTGTCTGGTGCTCACTGGGATAAAGAAATAGGCGCTGTGACAGAGGTGCTTTATCGGCAAAAAGTTGATCAAGCGCCCGCGCTTCTTTTTGATGAAATACCAGGTTACCCACAGGGCATGAGGTGTTTGTATGGAATGCTGGGATCGCCGGCTCGTTTAGCGCTGGCGTTGGGAATGGAAGCAAAAGTAGGTGATGACAGAATGTCGATGCTAAATAGTGTGCGTAGAACTATGGCAACTCACAAACCAATTTCACCAAGATTAGTCACCGATGCAGCTGTGCTTGAGAATGTTATTGAAGGTGATGATGTTGACATGTTTAAGTTTCCCGTACCTATTCATCATGAGGCTGATGGTGGGAGATATATTGGCACTGCTTGCGGTGTAATTACCCGAGACCCTGATAGTGGGCGTGTGAATATGGGGACATATCGTGTGCAAGCAATAGGCCCAAATAAAGCAACATCTTATATATCTAATGGTAAGCAGGGTCTTATTCAGAGAGATAAATATCTTTCAGCCGGTAAACCGTGCCCAATGATTATTGTTATTGGTATAGATCCTGCCAGTTTCCTTGCGGCACGTTACACATTGCCTGATTCGGTTTGCGAACTTGATTGGGCTGGGGCACTGACCGGTAAGCCCTTAGATGTTTTGCATGGTGAATTAACTGGACTTCCATTTCCGGCAGGCTCAGAAATTGTTATGGAAGGGGAAGTCAGTCCAAATGAAACCACAGAAGAGGGTCCATTTGGTGAGTGGCATGGTTACTATGCAGGTGGCACACGTCCTGAGCCAGTCATTACGATAAAAAGAATTTATCACCGATCTGACCCTATTTTGACTTGTGCAGCAAGTCAAAAACCTCCGCATTCACACCTTTTTGAGAGGTGTTTTTTACGTTCAGCGGCTCTTTGGGATTCACTCGATAATGCTTCAGTTCCAGACGTGCGCGGCATTTGGGTACATCAAGGAGGTTCTGGGCGTACATTTGTTGTTGTGTCTATTAAACAGAGATATTTTGGTCATGCTACTCAGGCAGGGCTTATTGCTTCACAGATAAATCCAACCGGTTATTGTGGTCGTTATGTTGTCGTTGTAGATGATGATATTGATCCAAGTGATATTCAAGATGTGCTTTGGGCAATGGGTACAAGGTCTGATCCAAAGACTGATATCACGCTCTTAGATAAGTGTTGGTCATCACGTATAGATCCGATGGTCCAATCTCAGGATGCACTATATAACACTCGCTGTGTGATCAATGCCTGTATTCCTTACGAACGAATTAATGACTTTCCACCTGTGGCTCAGACTTCTAGAGAGCTGGCAAAAGAGGTGAGAAAAAAGTTTCCTAGTGTTTTTGAATAAACTAAGTACAGTGTTTTCTAGCTTTTTGGTGTTAATAAAGTAGACTCCAAGATATCGCCGGTTATGATTTAGGGCATGTAGCCTATATGTATTGGCGGAACCTATGTTTCCAATTCGAGATGATAACCCTCAAATTTTCACACCGTTTGTTACTTATACGCTAATTTGCGTAAATGTTTTTGTTTGGTTTTTTGTTCAAGGCTTTGGTTCAAATCCTGCTTTAGCTAGTTCCATTTGTACATTAGGACTCATACCTGGCGAGATTTTGCAGACTATACCTGTTGGAACTCGTTTTCCTACTGGGCCAGGTACTTTGTGTGTGCTGGGGAACACTTCGAGTTGGCATACTGTTTTGACATCAATGTTTCTACATGGAGGTTGGTTTCATCTTATTGGCAATATGTGGTTTTTGTGGATTTTTGGCGGGAATGTTGAAGACGCAATGGGACCCAGACGTTTCGTGTTTTTTTACCTTCTATGTGGGCTAGTTGCTTCAGCCACACAGATTCTGTTTAATCCAATGTCATCCATTCCAATGGTTGGTGCTTCTGGGGCTATTGGTGGTGTGATGGGAGCATATATATTGCTTTACCCAAGAATTCATGTCCATATGGTTGTTTTTCTGGGTTTTTTTGTTACAACTTTTGCTGTTCCAGCAGTGCTCATGCTCGGGTATTGGCTTTTGGTTCAACTTTTTAGTGGTATCGCCACAACGGGTGTAGAAAGCGGGGGAGTTGCATTTTGGGCGCATGTAGGCGGTTTTATGGCAGGGGCTTTTCTAATACTTTTTTTCCGAGACAAAAAGTTGCTTGCGATGCATCCATATTATGGTTGGTATCAAAAAAGAGCACCAACAAAGAATTGGCGTAGGATAAAATGAAGATGAGATTTAATGTCAAAAAAATACTTCGGGGTTTTCTCCTATCTGTTCCAGAGTTACTATCTCAATAGGGGTGCATTTATGGCTATAAATTACGAACAAACATTTTCAGAAATACCTCTGGCCCAGACTAATCTAGATGCCTATTGGTTGCCTTTTACCAGTAATCGGCAATTTAAGGATAATCCTAGGATCATAGTTTCTGCAGAGGAATGTTATTACTATGACGCAGATGGTAGAAAAATATTTGATGCCATGTCAGGGCTGTGGTGTTCAGGGTTTGGGCATAATCGTCCTGAAATCGCAGAGGCTGTAAACCAGCAACTTCTAAATCTTGATTATGCCCCGGCATTTCAGTTTGCTCATCCCTTGGCAATCCAGTTAGCGAATCGTGTAAAAGAAATAACACCAAAGGGTCTGGATCAGGTCTTTTTTACGAATTCTGGATCAGAATCAGTTGACACAGCCTTAAAGATGGCAAGAGCCTATTGGCGCGCAAAGGGACAACCAGAAAAATCTCGATTAATTAGTAGAGCTAAGGGATACCATGGCGCGAATTATGGAGGTACTTCTGTCGGGGGTATTGAACCAAACCGCGCACCTTATGGTGAATTAATGCCTGCCGACCATTTGCCACATACGCTATTGCCTCAGAATGCTTTTTCTCGTGGTCTTCCAGAAAATGGCATCGAGCTAGCCGATGTTCTAGAAGAATTAATTGATAGTCATGGCGCTTCACACATAGCTGCTGTGATTGTTGAGCCTTTTTCTGGTTCAGCGGGAGTTATTATTCCGCCAGAGGGTTATCTTCAGCGTTTACGTCAAATTTGTGATCATCATGATATTTTGCTGATTTTTGACGAGGTGATCAGTGGATTTGGACGAACCGGCGCCTCATTTGGAGCTGATTTTTTTGGAGTTGTTCCCGATATTATGTGTTTAGCTAAGGGCTTAACAAATGGTGCAGTTCCAATGGGCGCGGTCGTAGCAAGTAAAATGATCTATGAAACCTTTATGAATGCGAATACTCCAGATCATATGATTGAGTTTCCGCATGGATATACTTATTCAGGACATCCTGTAGCCTGTGCGGCTGGTCTCGCAGCAATGGATATTTTTGAAAAAGAAAAGTTAACAGATAAAGCAAAGGAGCTTGCGCCTCACTTCGAAGGGCTAATACATGGATTAAAAGGGGTAAAATACATAACCGATATTCGTAATATTGGATTGGCGGGGGCATTACAAATAGAACCTGTGTCTGATGACCCTGTTCGTAGACCCTTTGAAATTGCTTTGGCTTGTTGGGAAAAGGGCCTGTATGTACGTTGGGCAGGCGATACTATATGTATGTCTCCTTTATTTATTTCTGAAAAAGATCAGCTTGATGAAGCATTTAATATATTAAGTGATTGTTTAAGTAGGATGGTTTAAATGTCCACAGCACAAGATAAAAAGGTGATTCTGCCTTCAGTAGGTCATTTTATAAATGGACAAAGAATAGTTGATGCGGGTAGATCTCAAGCGATTTTTAATCCAGCCACAGGAGAAGCTATTCGACAGGTAGTGCTTGCAGAAACCGATACCGTGAAGAGTGCTATCGATGCGGCTCAAAATGCTTTTGTCGATTGGCGAAACTCAACACCTTTGAGTCGTGCGCGCATAATGTTTCGATTCAAAGAGTTAATAGAAAAGCATTCAGAAACTATCGTGTCCCTGATTACAGAGGAACATGGCAAGGTGTTGGATGATGCTCGGGGAGAGCTACAAAGGGGTATAGAAAATATTGAATACGCCTGTGGTGCCCCAGAACTTCTGAAAGGAGAGCATAGTAGGAATGTGGGACGTGGTATCGATAGCTGGTCTGAACATCAGCCATTGGGTGTAGTAGCCGGTATAACTCCCTCAAATTTTCCAGCTATGGTTCCTTTGTGGATGTACCCACTAGCGTTGATTGCAGGTAATACATTTATTTTAAAACCATCAGAGCGTGATCCCAGTTCCACACTTTTTATTGGTGAATTGTTAAAAGAAGCAGGCCTGCCAGATGGTGTGTTTAATCTTGTAAATGGCGATAAAGAGGCAGTTGATATTTTGCTTTCGGACAATCGTGTTCAAGCTGTTAGTTTTGTTGGCTCTACTGCGGTTGCTGAAGCTGTTTATCAGAAAGGTTCTGCAAATGGAAAGAGAGTTCAAGCTTTAGGAAGTGCAAAAAATCATGCGGTTATAATGCCTGATGCTGATCTTGATAATGCGGTTAGTGCTCTTCTAGGCGCAGCTTATGGTTCATGCGGTGAGAGGTGTATGGCGATTTCTGTTGCAGTTGCTGTTGGCACTGAAACAGCAACTAAACTTGTTGAATCTTTGGCAGAACGTATAGGAACACTCACCCTAGGTAACGGGACAGACACTTCCAGTCAGTTGGGCCCTCTTATTACAGAAGAACATAGAGATAGAGTTAAAGGGTATGTTGATTTGGGGTTAGAAGAAGGTGCTAATCTGATTGTGGATGGTCGTTCCCAGTTGGCTGAAGAGCCAGGGTTTTTTCTGGGTCCTTGTCTGTTTGATAATGTGGCAAGTGGGATGCGTATTTATCAAGAGGAAATTTTTGGTCCTGTCCTTTGTGTTGTACGTGTTGAAAGTCTAGAGCAGGCTATCAAATTAATTGATGAGCATGACTATGGTAACGGTACTTGTATTTTTACAAGAGACGGAGAGGCTGCACGTTACTTCAGTGATCACATTCAAGTTGGCATGGTTGGAGTCAATGTTCCATTGCCAGTTCCAGTTGCATACTTTAGCTTTGGTGGTTGGAAGCGTTCGCTTTTTGGTGATCAGCATATCTATGGTCCAGAGGCTGTTCGTTTCTATACTAGATCAAAAGTAATTACACAAAGGTGGCCAACAGGAGGGGTAAGAGAACAAGCAAAATTCTCGTTCCCTGGGAGTGACTGACTGTTGTATTACTAGTTGTTCTTGTTGTTAGCACATAATATTTTGTAAAGAGAGTTAGAGTTATAAAGCGTTGTCTTATAGGTCTCTTTTCATCATTTCATAAGTTTCTATTGCTGCTTCAAACCTATCGGCAGAGCTGTACTCTTCATTCAGTATCTGGCCAAGCCAATATTCACCATAATCATTAGTAGGATCACGGACGATAGTATGTATGTGATTGGGCCGTTGTACTAATTCAATAAGGATACGTTCTCCTTGGACTCTATAAAAAAGAGGGTCTTTCACATTATCTATTTGTCCTCTCCATTCAAACCAAAGATTTTCCCACCCCGCATTTTCGATTGCTGTGAGTTGAGCTTCAGCTGCATCAAAATCCGAATTGCGAACGTATTCCTCAACTAATATCTTTAGTAAACGCATTTGCTGAGGAGACATACTAGCTGCCTGTAATCCTTGGTTCTTAGCAATATTGTCTTTGAGTCCTACTCCCGCAGGTAAGTTATTTGGAGATGAGGTATCTTCAATAGCAATATCACGTTGCTCGCTATCTAGGGACTGCATTAGCTCATAGCCTCTCGTGACTTCATGAGACATCGCGGACCATCCAGCTAAAACTCCATCTTCTAGAATTAAGGGTGTTGCGCCAAGAAAAAGAGGGGTGAATCCAGTGCGGCCCTCAGATACTGTGAAATTTGCCCCCATATGATGCCCTTGTATTACCCAGCCCCAATCGCCTTTCAGATTAAAATTTCCAAAAATAGCTATTACGTAGTTGCCAGAGCCAAAACTTTCGGCTTCTTCTCTGACATAAATGCGATCATCCTCAGCAGGGCCATTTTTATCGAGTTCTGCAAGCGAACGAGCACCATGAATGCTATCAAGTCGCATAATGCCTGTTATTTTTTGGTAACCCTGACTTGATAATGATGCACGGAGTAGTTCATGAACGGCTTGTCTTTGAGTGTTTGTTAGGGATGCGAGTCTTAGCCCTGGTCTCTTATGAACAAACAGAGGTACATTAGACCAGTTCGTTCTGTTAGCTGGAGTGAATTCATAAATTATTTCATTTTGCTGTTCTTCGCTCAGTGATTGAAGCAAGGCTAAGGCGGCTGTTGTCATTTGTTGAGCGCTGGTTGAAGGTTGTGCTATTGCAGTAGAGCTTGTTTCTTGCCCAAACGCGTTATTTAAAAAGCTTATCAAGATAAATGCAGTAGTCATGATCTGCATATTTTTGTTAGATGTTTTCATGATGCATGCTCGCTATCAAAAAATATTTTTATTATTGTATATTTTATAACCTAAGCATTCATGATTCTGTTATTAACTAAACAATCAAAGTCTGTAATTTTTTGTTTAGATACTACTTAAGGTTTAGTTCTTATGTTTTTGTATTTTCTATAACGGATATAAAGATGATTTAAAGTATCTGTATTTCGATTAAGTTCAATGAAAGATAATTTCCATGTATGCGCAAGAAATGAGTTAAATTGGTTGTATATTATTACTATTTTTAAAGTGTAATAGAATTTTTCGTGTTCAATAAAGATTTGTGTTTCTTCGTGAAGTTTACATGAATCGATAAATAACAGTTCTTACCGTTTAATACGGAAGGGGAAGGTATGAAACAGAAATATTTATTTACTAGCAAGCGGCTAGTAATTGGACTCATGGGTTTCGCTCTTTTAGCTACCTTTGCTTTCTGGACAGACTTGTTGCGGGCACACCATTCCTTTCCTGCAAAATTAACCGAAGAAGGCGAAGAAGCAATCGAAGTATTAAGTGGTGTTGTACGTGTTTTTAGAATTCTTAATCCTCATGGTGCTTTAATTATTAATGTGATGAACGAAGAAGGAGAAGAGGAGGGCTGGTTGTTGGAACTAAGCCCAGCTGCCCAATTGGCACGTGAAGGATGGACAGATGATACTGTGAGTCCAGGCGATAGAGTTAGTGTTGCTGCATTTGTTTCAACCACACCAAACCGAGGTCGTTTGCGTGCGATGCTAATACATGGCAATGACGATATTAATCCGGATCGCCTGCTTGTTTCGTATGGAATTAGGGGTGATACACCAACCATGATTCGTTTAAGGGAGCGTTTGCCAACTTGTGGCACTATAGATCAAAGCTATAACCGAACTGAGTGTTTCCTTATTGATTCGGAGGCTATGGTCAACCTTAATGCAGAATTTCCTGGAGAGATGGGGTACGTTATGCCTTGATACGGGAACATTTAGGTATTAAGTAGTAACCTAAAAAAGGGGTAAATATGCGATTGCTATTAAGTTTGGTTATTTTGTTGGGTGTAACCTATGGCATTACCTTAGTTGCCCAAACAATGACCAGGCAAAACTTAGAAGTGCCCTCTGAACTCCTAGGTGTATACGTAGCACCAATTTATGTTGCAATTCCTGATGTTATTCAGCCTGATGTATTTCCTTTTACAGCTGCAGGTAAACAGGCTTTTGACGACTATGATGTTTTTTTACAAGCAGATAATCAAGAAGACGATTGTGTAATGGAAAGTATGCCGAGTGTTTTGTTTACTGGAGATCCAATGGAGATTTCTCATGAAAATAACAAGATCTTTATTCACTATGAGAGAACTAATGCGGTTCGAACAATTTATTTAGATAGCGCGTCTCATCAGTTTCAAGAACAACATCCCACAGGGTTAGGGTTTTCAGTAGGATCCTGGACAGGAGATGAATTTTGGATTGAAACCACTCATATGGAAGAAGGAGTTATTAGGTCAAATCGTCCTTATCCAATAAGTGAACAAGGCCGAATAAGTGAACGTTACTGGCTTGACTCCATTGACAATAAACTGCATATGGAGCTTGTAGTGTATGACCCACAAAATTATACGCATTCAGTAACATTTGGACGGCACTGGATACCTTCAAAACAAGATGAAGTGCGTTCTTGGGATTGTATTAGCCTTGGGCCTAGGCATTCTGAACCTGATATTGATGAGTTAGCGCGTATGTTGGAAGAGCTTTAATGTTATAAGTAGCATCTCATTAAGGTGTCAATTGTTCGAATTTTTAAAACATATATTTCTCGGTAATCAAATTTTCGCTACGATCAAAGTTATATATTAAGATCACATTAATTTAGTGGGCTCTCTTCCTATTGCTTTATTGAGGTCATACGAATGGGATATTTTACGTTAAGTAAATTTGTTTTTTTGCTGTTCATAGTTGGATTGTCATCCATAGGGTATGGGCAAAATTCTACTCAAGCAACGCGAATCATCCTTGTTACTGGAGCAACAGGTACTCAAGGTGGAGCTGTTGCGCGAGAACTGTTAAGTCGAGGTTATAAGGTGCGTGGTCTTACTCGAAACCCTAATAGTGAATCCTCTTTGAAATTAACCGCTTTGGGCATCCAAATGGTTCAAGGTAATTTTGATGATTCAGGCTCGCTTGATGCTGCTCTGGAGGGTGCCTACGGAGCATTTTCTGTTCAACAGTACCGTGGAGTTGGTGTTGAAGGTGAAATACGTCAAAGTAGGGCTTTTGCTGATGCCGCAAAGCGTGCTGGGGTTGAGCACTTTATTTACACTTCTGTTTTATATGCAAGGCTAGGTACAGGTGTGCCACAGTTTGAGAGTAAACGACAAATTGAAGATTATGTCCGTGTTTCTGGGGTTCCATACTCAATTGTCAGGCCTCCCAGTTTCATGTCTAACCTTGAAGCAGCTTGGGAGGCAGCGGCAAATGAGGGTATATATAGCGCTGTCTTTCCAGCTAGTATGGCAAGGCACCACATCGCACCTGAAGATATTGGACGAATAGTGGCAGATGCTTTTGATAATAAAGAAGTTTGGATTGGTCGAGAACTTGATATAGCTGGACAGCAAATTAGCTATGACGACATTGCAATAGCTATGAGCAGACAAATTGGTAAGCCAGTGGTTTACGAGCAGATTCCTTGGGAAGAATATATAAGTACCGCAACATCTACCGCAATCGCAAGAGATGCATGGTATCTAGCTAATCCCGTTCAAGTCGATATGAATGCTTTGGAGCAAGAATTTCCTGGGCTTAGAACTATAGAAGATTACTTGATTAGTGCAGGCTGGAGCGAGCGCTAGTCTGAAATATTTTTTTGTGATTCAAGGTTATGGATAACATTATTATTCAAGTGATGAAGTTCTTCTGCGCTGGAAAGAGTAAAAATTTTGCTAGCATTTTCTGTCTATTGATTGGTGTAAGTGAGCCCATAGTTGCTCAAACTTATAGGTATGACTTAGATCCAGAGCATACAACGGTTAGTTTTTTTGTTGATCACTTAGGGTATGCAAAGGTCATTGGTTTTTTTCATGAAGTATCCGGTTCGTACAGTTTTAATGAAGAGACAGGAGAATTATCAGAAATATTGATTACTGTAGAGACCGATAGCGTGTTCACTAATCATAGAAGACGTGATTCTCATTTGCGTAGTGAGGATTTTCTTAATAGCCGTAGATATCCATTGATGACTTTTTCAGAGGTAACAGCAAAGATTATTAGTGAAAAAACTTATGAAATTACAGGTACATTACAATTGCTTGGAGAAAGTAAGCCTTTAACCTTGACAGCTGTTTGGAATAAAAGCGGCCCATATCCATTTGGAGATAACAACTATGTCATGGGTGTTTCAGCACACGGTAGTTTTAGGCGTTCTCAGTTTGGAATGGATTACAGTGTTGATAATGACTGGGTAGGTGATATGGTGGATTTTATGATTGAGTTTGAGGCATTAAGGCGTTAACTGTATTGTGTTTTTATGAAAAGTGGATATTGGCAGGATCTTACAACTAAGGATTTTAGCTCTTTAGAGCCTTCTAAAACTGTTGCTCTTTTGCCAGTGTCAGCTGTGGAACAACATGGCCCCCATTTGCCTTTATCAACAGATGCATTAATCAACGAGGGTATTGTTTCTGGCACATTGCGGGCTTTGCCTGTAAGTTCTAATGTTTTAGTGCTTCCTTCATTAACCGTTGGTAGTAGTCTCGAGCACATTACATTTCCCGGTACCTTGACTGTGAATTCAGAAAACTTGCTTTCCTTTTGGAAATCTGTGGGTTCAAGTGTTTGCAGAGCAGGCATTAGGAAACTGGTACTGTTAAATAGCCATGGTGGTAATAAAGCATTAGTTGATCTAGTGGCGTTACAGCTGAGAGCTGAGATGCAAATGCTTGTTGTCCGAGCTAATTATTTTGATTTTGGTATGCCCAAAGATTTGTTTAAGCAAGATGAGTTGCGTAATGGTTTTCACGGCGGGGAAGTTGAAACATCTTTAATAATGCACTTAAGGCCAGATTTAGTGCGTGAGGAGGAGCTAAGAAATTTCCCTGGTTTGCCTGCTGAAATTTCATTTCATAATGAATTTCTCGGTGTGGAAAAGCCTGTTGGTGTTGGTTGGATGAGTCATGATCTTAATTCTGATGGAGTTTGCGGTAATGCAGCAGATGGTGATTCAAAGCGAGGAGCAACTTATCTGAAGTATTTGATTGATTGTCTTGTAAAGCTTCTGCAGGAAGTTGCTGACACACCATTAAGTGTGATTAAAAATTAAACTTCAAATTACCTAAAGTGGATTATTCGCTCAGATGACCGGCCCGATCTAGTTTTGCCTTAAGATAACGTTGGTTGTGAGAGTTAACAGGAGCGATTAATGGGAGACGTCCAGTAACATTAATTCCATGACTTTTTAATGCATCTATCTTAGATGGATTATTGGTTAATAGTTTGATTTTTGTAATCTTAATTTCTTTGAGCATAGCTGCAGCAACTTCGTACGTGCGTTCATCAGGTAAGAAACCTAAATATTGATCTGCATCCAGAGTATCTAGACCTGCGTCTTGGAGTGCGTAGGCACGTAATTTGTTAGTTAGACCAATGCCACGTCCTTCTTGATCAAGGTATAAAAGTACACCTCCTCCTAAAGAGTTCATATGGCTCACAGCTCTTCGTAATTGATCTCCACAATCACAACGAAGACTACCGAGTAAATCTCCAGTTAGGCATGCAGAATGTAAGCGAACAGGAGTAGTGGTTTTTGGATCCGGGGTACCAATTACAATCGCTAAATGCTCCCCAAACCCTTGTTGTTGCCGAAATACTGCTATTTCACATTTTGCCGAATCAAGCAGAGGCACACGAGCTTTACTAATAAGTTTTAATTTTTGTCCTACAAGTTCAGGAGCGTTAATATCTGTAGTGTTAATACTTACAACGTTTGAATGATTAGCGCTTTTACTTGGTGTTATCAAAAGTGATGGCAATAATTTACCAAGCTTAGCTAAACGAAAGGCTGCCGATGCAACTTTTAGATTCTCGCTCGGCTTTGCATTCAGAATTACATCTTTAGAAAATGATGGTTCAAATCCAGCTAGAGCTCTAAGCTCATCTAATTTGATATTTCTTTGTAAATCAAGTTCTAGTGGATTGGTTTGATCCTCGCATAGTCCAGCAGCCTTGGCTCTTTGGGGAGTTAATAGTAATTTTATTGAGTCATTATATGTTGACTGCAAATGGTGAAAAACTGGCTGTTCAAGGGTGTCTACCACCGCAATGAGCCAAATGTTTTCTTTTTCAACAAGTTCTATGGCACGACCACGCCGTATTTCTTCTACAGCCCGTTCAGTTTGTAGTGCCTCAGTACACCCATTTAATTCATTTGGGTTCATTTATTCTACCTGATCTTTTCTGGTTGCTAGGATAACAGCTAGTGGCTTACTCTGGCTAAGGTGTGATTTTCCTATATAGTTTTCATAAAACCAAACTAAGATGGAGTGTATTAGTGTTGAGATGAATACTAAGTTTATATGGAATATGTTATTTGCTGCCATTTGTTGGACAAAAAATGGCAATACTCCGGGGCATGGAGCTAGATATGGTCTTGACGAGAAAGACAAGTTTTCTAGCCTGCCAATTGGAGATAGTCGAGCTATTTTGGTGTGGGATGATTCATTAGGCTGGACATATTTCTCGGACCTCAGTGCCGAAATTCGAGATTTTCTTGATTTGTACTTGCCTATCTGTAATAGCCCGTTGCAAAAATCTTTTGTTATAGGCCATCTAGGCCAAGGATTAGATGGGTACATTGCTGCTAGCTCAGGTGATTCTAATTACGTCACAGGTCGAGAAAATATCTTACATCTACACAGAATGAGAGCACTGTGTGATGCTGTAGTTGTAGGTGCTGGTACTGCACTTTCTGATAATCCCAGATTGACGACTAGAGAGGTAAAAGGGAAACATCCGGTACGAGTCATAATAGATCCACAACTAAGACTGCCTTCTGATTTAAGTATCTTTACTGATGAAGTATCTGAGACGCTGATTTTCTTTGATGAAAAGATCAAGTCTCATGTGTTTTCTAAAAATGAAACGGTTTCATTAATTGGTGTTCCTTTGATTAATGGCAGACTAGACTTAGAAAGTCTTTTGAACGCTCTAAACAGTCGAGGTTTGATGACAGTGTTTGTGGAAGGAGGAGGTAAGACTGTTTCGGGTTTTTTGGAGAAGAATTTGCTTAATCGGTTGCAAATTGCTATTTCACCATTGGTCATAGGTGAGGGAATACCAGGAATACGCGTAACTCCAAAAAAGAGACTTAAAGATTGTTTGAGACCACATTCGCGTGTGTTTAGAATGGGCAACGATATACTTTTTGATTGTGATTTACGAAGTATTGATAGGGAGGTTGCTGAGATTGATTCAGAGTTGCCTGGAATCAGTAGGATTAATTGAACATAAATTTATAACCATCCCAAAAGATCTATATGACCTACAGTTAGTTTAGAGTGTTCTAAAACAATATGAGACAGCCTTCTTTTGCCCCAATCCTGTAATTTCTCCATTTCATTTGGAGCAATCTCAATGGCAGCCTTTAACCAAGTATCTATTAGGAGTTTTTGTAAGTTTTTATCATTTTGGTAAATTTTCCAGTCACTTCGACTGCTTTGCACGTTATATCCTGCTTTTTTAAAAATCTGAATTGCTTGATGGCAGGCGTTGGGTCCCATTGCTTTGCCAAATCCTTTGTTTGTAGTTTGGTGTTTATTAATAAGTGCACGGACATATTCATCTTCTGGCTCGTACGGCTTGAAATCAATATAACCATCGTAATTGAGAGAAAATAGGATAATAGATTCAGAATTACTGCACTTCATTGCTAAAGTTTTTAGCCAGTCAAATGAGACTAAGTCTAGTAAAGCAGAACTTGTGATTAACGATTTTTTAGGAAAATAAATTCTTTTTAAATCAGATAAGTCTTGCTGTTCTATGTTTATTTGGTATTCGTGCTCATTATTTTTTATTTTTATTTCATTATTTTTTTCTTCGATAAAGACATTTTTTTTGATCGCCCATTGCTGAGTTTTTGAAGGAATTTCTTTTAATAGGGCCTCGTCATGGTCGATCAGAGTCCATATTTGATGACCTTTAATTTGATCGCATAAATAACGAAGGTTAGCACCGGTTCCTGTTGCTAAATCTATTATTTTTAAAGGTTGGTGGTTAAGTATTTGAGATAGGTTTTGAATGATCTTTCCTGAACGTGATCTGTTGTCTATTGGTTCACGCTCTTGAAGCCAGTTAGATGAAAATTTTGTCAACTTATTTCTCTGAGATAAGCAGAAAATTTTTCACAACTCTGATCCCATGTTGGCAGGTCATTTCTTACACTAATTGATCTGTTTGCTAGTTGTTTCAGAAAATTGACTTCATTTGTTACAGTTAGTAGTGCTTTGGTTAATTTATTAAGGTCTCCTTCTGGAATAAGCATTGCAGCTCGTCCTGCCGGTGTGCTCGATATTGCCCCAGCATCAGTGCATATGATTGGTAGTCCTCTAGCCACTGCCTCAGCAAGCACCATTCCGTAACCTTCGAGATGAGAGGTTAATACAAATAAATCAGTATTTTGATAGTGAATAGATAATTCTTCAGAGCTTATTTCTCCTAAGAGCGTCACATTATCAATTAATTTTAATCTTTTAAGTTGAGCGCGTAATTTTTTTACTGTAGGAATGTCGCGTTTGAGGCTTCCGATACACGTAAGATGCCAGGAGTCTTTAGGGAGTTTTGCTACTGCTTCAAATAGTAAGGAATGTCCTTTTCTTGGGGTTAGTGTGGCAACACAAAGCATATTGATTAATCCATTGAATGACCTATTTGTAAGGGTAGCTTTATCAGTGCCTGGGATTACTACTCTAATTTTATTACTTGGTATCCCAAGGTCGCTAATTTTCTTTTTAGTCCATTCGCTAGTAACAAATGTTCGTTTTACTATTTTTAAACACTGTTTTTCCCTTTTATACAATATTTGGCGTTTTTTAGAACTAAGCCCAGATTCAAGAGCGAGTGGGTGATGAATTAGCCCAATTAGTCGTAGACGTTTCATATGCTCTTTTAAAAGATCTGGCATGCCGCTTAGAGCAAGTCCATCTATTATTACTAGATTGCCGGAATGAAGTGCAGAAAATATTTTTCTCGCGTGAGCTAAGGCTGTCACCGTTGGGAAGGGAAAGCTTGGGTCAAGGCAGTGTAGCGATACTTCCCAGCCAAGGCTTTTTAACCCTTCAACAATCCGTCGGTCGTATATATACCCGCCAGTTTTTGTTTGTAGTTTTCCTGGTAGTATGAAATCGAGCTTAAGCCGAGTTGTCACTCGTTAGATATCCCCATTAATTTTACCTTCATAAGCTGCCCATGCCACATGAGATTCATGTAAAGTTATTCGCATTGAATCTAATGAAGAGGCTGAGGGGCCTAAGTCACCCTGCTGAATGCATGTTAATAGCCTTTGGAAAACGGTGTAAGCTAGGAATTCAGTTGTTGTGTTTTTATCAGAAAAATCTTTATTCTCATCAAGATTCTTATAATTAAGATCTTCTAAAATTGATTTTAAAACTTTACCTGCGCAACCAATATCTACAATTACGCCATTTGTATCAAGTTCTAAACCTCGGAATTCGGCATCAACTACATATGTTGCGCCATGTAACTCTTGCGCTGGCCCAAAAATATCACCTGTGAAGCTATGAGCAATCATAAAGTGGTCTCTAACACAGACGGTATACATTTTATTCTCTCTTTCTAAGGTTTATGTTTTAGTTAGTGTACTTAATACGATGACAAAGAGTATTACTTGCTGTTTTTGCTAGCTTTTGCATTAAATTGGGTAACTCATCAAAATGACTTTCTCCAGTTATAAGTGCATCTAAATCAGGGTCACTAAGAAGGCGTAAAGCCAATTCCATTCTTCTTCTTGAAGACCATCTTCCTTGTTGCAGTGCAGGTATTGAGGAAACCTGAGAAGATTGTAGGGTAAGTCTTTGTGAGTGGAATTTCTCACCCAGTGGCACTGAAACTTGTTGATTACCAAACCAGCTCATTTCAATTATTTTGGCCTCAAACCCAGCGCATTGTAGACAAACAGATAGCCCATCGCTCGTTCCAGTTGTATGTATTACCAAATCTGAGTTCGGTCTTATCTCGCTAGGATGTTTAAAGGGAATATTCAAAGCATCTGCTATAGGTGCTTTATCTGTATTAGTATCTACAATTTCAACAGCGCAGCCAGGAATGCGAGCCGTTAGCCATGCAAATAGAAAACCTAAAATGCCACCACCGACTATAGTTATCCTGTCACCTATTTTAGGCGTTGCATCCCATAATCCATTTACCGCTGCTTCCATGTTTGCTGTAAGAACTGCTCTTTTTTCCGGTACATTGTCTGGTAAAACGTAAACATGTTCTTCAGGTACAACATAATAGGTTTGATGCGGATAAAGACAAAAAACAGATTTGCCTAGAAATTTTTCAGGGCCTTGATCGATAATTCCGACATTTATATATCCATACTTTACAGGACCAGGGAAGTTTCCTTCTTGAAAGGGTGCGCGCATGCGGTCAAATTCACTAATAGGAACATTGCCGTTAAATACTAGAGACTCTGTGCCGCGGCTAATAGCGCTATAGAGGGTTTTAATGCCTACCTCTCCCTCACGTGGTTTCTCTATAGGGTGCGTTCGAATTTCGCCCATGCCTGGATTTGCAATCCAGAAAGCGCTTACGCTTTTTTTCGACATAAAGAGAACCGATTTTCAAGAATAACAAAAAGCAATACTTGCAAGAGGTATAAAAACATGCAAGTTTTTAATTTAGTGGATTATTAATTTAACTCTATGATTTATACAGCTTTGATAAAAGATTTATTTAAATCAACAGCATTAGTTTTTATATTTCTAATAATAGTTGCGTTCTTTTGCCAGTTTCATTTTGAACTTGGCGATTTATTTTTATGGAAAGTGATTTTAGTCTTTCTCGCTGGATCGTTTATTGTGATAACTCTAGCAACTAGATTTTTATCTGCCCAAACTTTCGGATTAGCAAATAAGGTGACCCTAATTCGCTGGAGTTTAGTTGCGCTTTTATTTGGTTTAGTAGGAGACTATCAAGCTCCGTGGTTAGTTGTATTAATTTCATCTACTGTGCTTGTATTAGATGGTGTTGATGGATGGATTGCCAGATATTTTCAGCTTGCTAACGATTTTGGCGCACGTTTTGATATGGAAACTGACGCGATCTTACTTCTGATTATCTCAGTTCTAGTATGGCAGTATGACAAAGCTGGAGTATGGATTCTTTTTGCGGGGTTTCTGCGCTACATATATGTAGTTTTAGGGTATTTTTTTCCTGTCTTACTTGAAGAATTACCGCCAAGCCGAAGACGCCAAGCTGCGTTTATTGTACAGGCTGTGGCGTTGATCATAAGTATTTCACCTATTACCGGTCAGTTATTAAGTAATGGTATTGCCCTAACGGGCCTTCTGCTATTAATCAGTTCTTTTGCTACTGATGTAAATTACCTTATACGTTCCAACTCTGATTTGTCGTCTTAAGCAAACTCTTTATTTATGATTCAATACGTAGCATAAGAGCCGAAAGCGAGAATAACATACGGGTGTAACTCCATTATTATCCAAGTAACTTGTCTTTCTAATAGAATAGGGAATGATCGGTTACTAGTCAGGAGACTTTCATGATGCGATTTTGGGGACTTTTTGTTGTAACTCTATTGTTTTTTGCTAATGCTAATTCACATCATGCGGCAACAGGTCTTTATGAAAGAGATATTTTTGGAGAAATAGAGGGCGAGATTCTATCGATCTTTTGGAGGAATCCGCATGTTCGTTTTCTTCTATCAGTTCGAAGTGAGAACGATGAGGTTGAATCATGGGAGATCGAGTTTGGTTCTGTGAATACCCTAGAGAGGATTGGGGTAGTTCGCGACATGATCAATATAGGCGATCGTATAAGTATTTATGGGCGAATGGGAAGGGAAGGTCGAAAAGCAATGTTTGCTGGCGCCATTACATTGGCAAACAATGAAGAATTAGCACTCAATGCTGATATTGCTCGTCGTTATAGTATTGAACGTGCTACACCGCGAGATCTTGGGGCGCGTCTTGATCCAAAAATTGCTCTGCTAAAGGTATGGGTGCCAACAGACAATAGGCCAAGGACTGGATATGGGAACACTCAATATCCACTTACGGAAGCAGGTCAGGCTGCAATTGCTGTTTATGATGCATCTCAAGATCCTGCGCTGCGTTGTATACCTCCTGGAATACCAACAGCTATGGATAACCCATATCCAATTCAATTTATTACGCAAGGTGAGGATTTAGTTTTGCTTTTGGAAGAATGGGATGGTATCAGGTATATCCAGATGACTGGTCAAGATAATGGCAACTGGAGATCGCATCCTCGAATGGGACACTCAATTGGTCGCTGGGAAGGAAATTCATTGCGTATTCGCACTACCGATATTGGGTGGCGGTTTATTGATGATCTTGGAACTCCTCAGAGTGAAATCTCGGTTATTGAGGAGCGATTTACAGTTAGTTCTGATGGGACTCAATTGGCTTGGGTAGCTCAAATTACAGATCCAATAAATTTTACAGAACCAATAATTATGGAAGCTCTTTGGATAGCTGTGCCTGGTAATGAGCTAAAGCCTTTTAACTGTGCTTTATCAGAATAGAATAGAATAGAAGGCTGAAAATGTGAATCACACTTCATCAATTTCACCCATTAAGTAGCTACAATTTTTGAATTTAGAGTCTTTGAGAAGACCTTTGTAAAGGAATTATAAAAATTAATATCCCGCAGTGGAGTGGTAGTTATGTTTAGGGCCAGAGTCTCTCTGGGATAAATACTTCACCTTCCATTATTTTTCGTGCAGTACGAACAACACCTGCATTAAGTACTTGTGTGTTTTTTCCTTTACCAGATAATTCTAGTGTTATATCAAAGGCACCAGCTGGATGTTCAATCTGGACATTTTGAGAAACGCTACTATTATCATTTGATATTTTTTCTGTAATGGTCTTTTTAATTAAAGCGCTACATGCAACGCAGATTGCTCCTGTTACAGCATGAGCATCATGCACATGATGTGGTGTGAGGTAGCAGGAGTAAATTGTACCGCCGAAACGAGGTTTTGCTAGAAGACTTACTTTGGGGATGACTTTGTCTGTTACATCACCTAGACCCATACGTTTTCCTGCTTCAAGCCTAATCCTTTCTATGCGATTCATCAGATTGCTATTGTTAGATATGTTATTTGTGTCATATCCTGTTATGCCTAAATCGCTAGCACGCATCATTACCATTGGCATTGCTACATCTACACAGCTCACCGTTATGCCATCTATTTTTTCTTTGGTTTCACCCGTTGGGAAAAGTGCACCACATTTTGAACCAACAACATCAGAGAATTTAAGGAGAATAGGGGCTGCAGTGCCAGGTACTCCGTCTATGTGTTGTACTCCTTCATAAGTGATTTGGCCATTGGGGGTCTGGATGACTGATTCAATTGTGCTTCCAGTATTCACATTGTAAATTCTTATGACTGTTTCACCTTTTTTTGCTTTTACCATACCTCTTTCAATTGCGAATGGCCCTACTCCTGATAACATGTTTCCACATGAAGGGGTTATGTCTACGATGGCTTTGTCTAACCAAACCTGTGCAAATAAATAGTCAATATCTATTCCTTCTTTCTCTGAAGAGTTAATTATGGCGACTTTACTGGTCAACATATTTGCACCACCTAAACCGTCAATTTGGCGAATATCTGGAGAACCCAAAGCTGCAAGAAGCACTTTTTTTCGTTTTTCCTCATCTATTGGTAAGTCTGTGAGGCGAAAAAAAGGTCCTCGTGAGGTTCCACCACGCATAAAAAGACAGGGAATACCGCGTTGACTCACTGTAGTTGTCCTAATAGCCAAGGTAGATCTATATAAAATGACAATAGACCAGCAGGCAGCTCTACCAAAAGAAAATTGGTTAGAAAGCTAATTAGCAATAGTGCAGCAACTGATAACATGATCGTTATATGCCAGTTTTGGAGTGCTTTTAATTTTAAAAATACTATAAAAAAGAATAGCACTCCTAGCTGAAAACCCACTAATGCAGTGATGCCTATTAGTACGGCAAACCAAATCGCATTCCGCCACAAAGCAGTATGCTTTTCATTGGTTTTACTTGCGGTTGAATATTCTAAATCATAATTAGCTGCATTAGTTTCTGGGCCTACTTGCAGCATCATCAGAAGATAAAAGCATAAACATACTGTTCCAAATCCAATTCCTAGTGGGAACATTCTTCCAAGTGGAGACAATTGTAAGCTGCTCCAGATTGAATAGATCAAAAATGCAAGAAGTCCTGTTAAAAATAAAATTTGAGGTAGTTTAATTTTTGCCTGAGCAGTATGAGGAGCATTCTCAGATTGAATTTCAGTATTTTTAGAATCCTTATTGCTACGTGAACTAAACCAGACTGAGGCAATAGTAATGCTTAAAATAATTACTACTCCTGGTCTAGTCAGCATGTTCCATCCATAGAATTGCACGGCTAAATTTAGGTAGCTTTCAGCTTGTGAAGCAAGTACGAACCCAATTAGGAATGCTGGCCTAGACCAACCAAATCTTTTCAAAGCCACGCCTAACATACCAATTCCTATAAGGGCAACAAGGTCCATGAATTGTCGTGTAGCCTGAAAGGCTGCAAAACTAACTACCATGATCATAAACGGAGCAAGCAGATTAAAGGGGATTGCTGTTAGGCGTGAGATTGGTCTGGCTAAAAACATACAACTGCCTGCACCTATCACATTTGCCAATGCTAAAGACCAAATGATTGTATATGTTAAGTCTAGGCCACTTGAGACCATAGCAGGCCCAGCCTCAATTCCTAGTAGTACCATTCCTCCTAAAAATACAGCCATCGCACCTGATCCTGGAATACCAAAAAGGAGCGTCGGGACTAAACCCCCACCTTCTTTAGCATTATTTGCTGATTCAGGGGCTAGGACACCGCGAATATCACCCTTACCAAATTGGGTTTTGTCTTTGGCTGTTTGTACGACATGTCCATATGCAATCCAATCAACTACTGTGCCACCAAGACCTGGAATAGCACCGATTAGTGTACCGATGCTTGCACATCTCAGGCATAGAAACCAATTTTGAAAAACATCACGTACTCCCTGAAACCACTTTCCCTTAATTAAACCGCCTCTGGCAATAGCTTGGTTTTTTCGGAGCAAATCAGTTATTTCTGGAAAGGCAAAAAGCCCAATTCCAACAATTACTAAAGGTAGACCATCGTATAGATAATCAATCCCAAGAGTCATTCGGAATTCACCAGTTGCTGGAGCTCCACCGATTGATCCAACCATTAGACCTAGGCCACAAGCAGCAAGCCCTTTTATGAGGCTTGCACCTGAAAGTACCCCAACCATTGATAGTCCGAGAAGTGCAAGCATAAAGAGTTCCGCAGAGCCAAAAGTCAGAATTAGAGGCCGTGCAATTTGTACAAAAAGAGTAAGGATAATTGCACCAACAATTCCACCCATTAGTGAGGCAGAGAATGCTGCAGCAAGAGCCCTAGAGGCCTCACCCTTTTGAGATAGAGGAAATCCATCTAATACAGTAGCTTGGCTTGCACTTGAACCAGGAATGCCCATTAAAACAGAGGTAAATGTGTCTGAAGTCGGTATAACGGCAACAAGCCCGACTAGAGTTGCAAGTGCAGAAACAGTATCCATGCCATAAAGAAAGGGCATCATGATGGATAGACCTGCAATCCCACCCAATCCTGGAAAAGCTCCTACGGCAAGACCAAGCAAAACTCCCAGGACAAGGTGCAGTAGGTGCTGCAATGTTGCTAGGTTTGCAAGGGCGGATAGCAGCGCTTCAACCAATCTTTAAACCTCTATTTTTACTTGGAATTCATCCCTTAGCCATGTCCGGACCCAGCTTCTAGCCTGTTGAGGAACATCTGTTGCTAGTTCATAGAGCCTTTGGGCAGCTTCGCCGGTAACTTGTTCATAAGTTCCTAAAGCTGCTGGCTTTCGTGCAATATATTCAGGATCTTGTTTCATGGAGATAACGGCATTTTGATAAGCATTTACAACCTCATCTGGTGTGTCCTTGGGGGCAACCAAAAGCTTCATTGCGGGAAATCCTGCTGTAAAAAAGGAGAACCAACTTTCCCACCCTGGCCCACTTGGTTTTTCCCCATGTAGTAATTCATAAGCTTCGGCAAAATGGGGTAGGTCAGGAAAAGTTGGATCTCGGACCAACTGCCCTGATTCATCAAGTGTACCCCATGAAAACAAAGGCACTGCTTCACCTTGATTTATTAGTGGAACAACATTACGTAAATAAGCTGTGGTAGTTTGGTAATCGATATTGATTTCGCCACGTTCAAAAGCAAGACGTCCAGCGCCACGTCCGCTCATGCCAAATATAGGTCTGACATTTAACCCAAGTAGTTTAAATCCTAAAACTGGTACTAGATCTAATGAAGTTGGGCCCTGACTTCCATAAAGTAATTGCTTATCTTGTACTGCGCCTAATTCACTTACGTTTTTCACTCCAAGGTCTGAGGAGATATAAGCTACGCCGCCTGCACCAGAAGCCATTAATACTCGCCAATCACGATATTCATAGTTAACACGAGGGTCTTCAAGCAGATATGGGAATTGTGTAGAAGCAGATGTGCCTAAGACTTGTAGTCCATTTGGACGAGCACGGGCAGCAAAGCGATTGCTACCAGCAATTGAGTTGCCGCCAGGCACATTTCTGACAACCACAGTCGGTTGGCCCGGAAGATAGCGTGAGAAAAAGGGAGCGTTGAAACGACCCCAAGTATCAGAACCTCCTCCTTCCTTGAAGGGAATAATAAGTTCTACAATTTGTCCTGAAAAATCAGGAGTTTTCCCTTTAGCTAAGCCAAACCTCAGGATGCCAAGTCCTGCTGAGACAGATGTTAGAAATGATCTTCGATTAATGTTTTTCAATTTGTACCTAGAGCAGCTGATGTTCCCGCAATTTTTCCGAAAACAGAGCCTGACATCAATCCTGTACCACCTGGATAATTATTGTAGAAAATTCCTCCTACTAACTCTCCTGCAGCATATAGGCCTGGCATGGGGCGCAAATCAGTATCCAGTACCTGTGCATCTGTATTTACTCTTAATCCTCCAAAAGTAAAGGTTATTCCACAGGTTACTGCATATGCTTCGAATGGGGGTTTGTCAATCGTATTTGCCCAGTTAGTTTTATTTATTGGGAGTCCCTCGGTGCACAATCCATCTTTGATATTTGGATTAAAAGATACATCTTTTTTAACAGATGCATTGTATTTTTTAATTTCATTAAGACAATTTTTTGTATCAATATCATCTAATTGCTCAATCAGACCCTCTATGGTATTGGATTTGGCTTTTGTTATTTGTCGAATATGGTATTCATCACGTAATAAATGTGCTGTTTTTGCATCAAATATTTGCCAAACAGCCTGTCCGGGTTGTTTCATGATCTCTGCGCCATATTTGGCATAGGTATAGTTGCGAAAGTCTGCCCCTTCATCAACAAAACGTTTGCCATTAGCATTTATCATTATTGAAAAAGGGTAGGAGTGTTTCTGAAATTGATCTCCAACAGCTAGATCACCAAATTCCGGTGCATTCTTGTCCCATCCAACGGCGTGGCAACCTGACCAGTTTCCGTAGGGCGCTGCACCTAAATCTAGGGCCATTTTTATACCATCACCTGTATTGAAACGTGTGCCTCTAACTTTTGCTATTTCCCAACCTGGGCCAAGATAACGGGTACGCCACTCGGGGTCAGCTTCAAAACCACCGCATGCAAGTATTACGGAATCAGCTGGCAATGTTTCAGGTCTTTCTCCTCCTCTGCGCAGAACAACGCCATGAACGTTTTTCCCATCAAAAGTTAGATTAGTGACTCTAGCGTCATACTCAATTTTTATTCCTCTTTTTTTGCATGCTTGGGTTAGGCTATCTACTAGACCTGGGCCACCACCAACAGATTCCACTGTTAGTCCTCCCCAAAATTTGAATTTCCCATCAATTTTAAATGCCTGTCTTCCATAGATTGGAATGAACCTAACTCCCTTGTCTCTCATCCAAAACATTGTTTCTTTTGATTGGCGTACAAGGCATTCAACAAGATCTGGATCACATCTATATTGTGTCACTTCATACATATCATCAAAGAATTGGTCTTCGGTATATGTCCCAAAATCAGTATTGGAGATATCATTCTCTGAGAGATCTGGCATGAGTTCTATTAGGTCATCAACTCCAGAATAGGCGAAACGTATGGCTCCGGCCGTAAAACGACTGTTTCCACCGCTTTCATCTTCTGGCGCTCGTTCAAGTACTTTGACACTGTTGGCACCACTCTCTTCCGCTGCTAGAGCAGCACATAACGCTGCATTTCCACAGCCTACGACTACTACATCTCTTCCATTTGAAGTCATTTGGTTTCTCTTTGAATATTGAAATTAATTCTTAAAGCTAACTTATTCGTTTTTGCAATGTATTAATACGAGAGAATAGACAATCTCTGCAGTAATGGCGAGTCCGTGTGTGCTATGGTTCCCGCAGGTTCTAGTCGTAAAAACTAAATATAAAGGTGCAGATTATGGCCCTCTGGCTTCAAGCGTTATTAGCTATTTTCCCAATCTTAATTGCTGCTATTTTATTGGTAGGGTTTAGATTGCCTGCTCGTGTGGCGATGCCAGTAGTTTACGTGTTAGCGGCTCTTATCGGTGGCCTAGCCTGGACAATGCCTTTAGCGCAGATTGTTGCAGCAAGTATCCAAGGACTTTTTATTGCCGGAGAAATAATTTTCATTATTTTTGCGGCAATATTGCTTCTCAATGTTTTGAAGCGATCAGGGGCAATCGCGGCCATAAGGGCAGGATTTACCTCGATTACCCCTGATAGGCGAATACAGGTGGTAATAGTCAGCTGGTTATTTGGAAGTTTTATAGAAGGTGCATCGGGTTTTGGTACCCCTGCAGCTATTACTGCACCACTACTTGTGGCTTTAGGGTTTCCAGCTGTTACTGCTGTGATGCTTGGAATGATGGTACAAAGCACCCCAGTAACATTTGGAGCTGTAGGCACACCGATCCTTGTGGGTGTTAGAGGTGGACTAGAAAGCACAGAGGTCAATACGCAGCTTGCAAATGCAGGTGTTCAACTAAATGAGTACCTTCAGGTGATCACAGGTCATGCGGTTTTATTGCATGCTATTGTAGGTACAGTAATGCCACTTTTGATGATTATGATGATGACTCGCTTTTTTGGCGAGAACCGATCATGGACTGAAGGCTTATCTGCATTGCCCTTTGCTCTATTTGGAGGTATTGCATTTACTGTGCCCTACTATCTAACTGGAATACTTTTAGGGCCAGCTTTCCCATCTCTTCTTGGCGGTTTGATCGGTCTTGGTATTATTACTTTGGCAGCGCGTAAGGGCTTTCTAGTGCCTAATGATCAGTGGGACTTTTCAGATAAAACAACATGGCCTGCTGATTGGATGGGAAACTTAGAAATGCGTTTGGAAGAGCCCGAAAAAATGATGTCTCCAGTACGTGCGTGGATGCCATATCTATTAGTCGCTGTTCTACTTGTTTTGACTAGACTCCCTCAATTGCCGTTTGGCGAAGTTTTAAGATCAATTGTGTTTAGATGGGAAGGGATTCTTGGTACGACAGTAATAGCGAATACAACACCCTTCTACTTGCCAGCTGCAATGTTACTTGTTGTTGTTGCGGCAACAGTTGTGCTTCATCGTATGCGTTTTGATCAGTTCACCTCTGCGGTTTATGAATCATCAAAAACACTTGTAGGGGCTGGTTTTGTTCTTGTCTTTGCGGTGCCAATGGTAAGAATTTATATCAATTCAGGTGTTAATTCGTTAGATATTCAGAGCATGCCGATTGCTATGGCTGAGTGGGTTTCACTCAATGTGGGAGTAGTTTGGCCATTCTTTGCTCCATTTATAGGCGCATTGGGAGCTTTTATTGCTGGGAGCAATACGGTCAGTAATCTTATGTTTTCATTATTTCAGCATGGTGTGGCGACTTCCCTTGGGGTATCAGCAGCAATGATTGTTGCTCTGCAGGCTGTAGGTGCGGCTGCAGGTAATATGATTGCAATTCATAATGTTGTAGCCGCCTCTGCAACCGTTGGACTCCTTGGTCAGGAAGGAGCTACTCTGCGTAGAACAATTATTCCAACAATGTACTATTTAGTTGCTACTGGAATACTTGGTTTAATTGCTATTCATATAGTAGGGGTGGTTGACCCATTGGTGGGTTAGCTCTGCCCCTTAGTAGGCCATGGCATAGCAGTCTCTTCTTGAATCTGCTCCAGCTATGCGAGCTCCATCTCTCGGATCGAGCATAACTATAGTTGCACAGCCAGGTATTGTTAATGAGGGTACTCGTCTTATTATATGGCCCCGGTTTTCAAGTTCTTGAATTACGTCCGGTTCAATATTTGTTTCAACATTAAGGCGGTTAAAACCGGTCTCATGTGGCCAAAAAGATGCCTGAAAATGTAACGTTTGTACCCTTGGAAACTGAGAAGCTTGGTGAATGTTTGGGTACCATTCTTCAGGAAATTCAACGATATTAAGGAAGTTTTGCAGGATTGTTTGTTCTTGGTTGTCCCCTCCAGGTGATCCAATAGCAAGGAAAGGTTCATTATCTCTCAACACAATACTTGGGGTCAGTGTATAACGTGGGCGTGAACGTGGGCGCAGCTGTGCTGCACGGGTTTCATCAAGCCAAAACTGCTCTCCTCTAACACTCATTGCTATGCCTGTATTGCCCAGGATGACAGCACCCCCAATCCAACCTCCACTTGGCGTGCTATCAAAGATATTTCCATCTTTATCAATTATTGCTATATGTGTGGTATCTTTTTCAGAATAGTCAACTGCTGCTAGCAACGGTTCTTCTAAGCTAGTAGGTGTATTGAGATCAGCAGTCCAATATTTCCAGTCTGAAATACTTTCAAAATCGTTATCAAATTCAAATGGATTGCCCGCTTGAAAGGTTTCAGATGAGCTTTCCATGTTAATAAGCTGAGCACGCTGAGTTGCATACTCTTTCGATAAGAGCCCTTCTTCCGGGATATCTACAAAATCAGGGTCTGCGTAATACGAATCTCGGTCCGCATATGACAGTTTTAAAGCTTCAACAACTGTATGAATATAATCTGCACTATTATGCCCCATTCTTTTGAGGTCAAAATTTTCTAGAATATTGAGAGCCTGGAGTAGTGTAGGGCCTTGGCTATTGAAAGATTGCTTGTAAACCGTGTATTGCTTATATGTTGTGCTCGTTGGTTCCTCTATTCGAGCATAAAATTCAGCAAAGTCATCAATATTAAATGGAGTGCCGTGTGCTTGAAGGAATGCCACCATCTCCTGGGCTATATCCCCTTTATAGAAACGGTCTCTGGCTGCTGTGATTGCCGCTACTCTGCCTTGTGATAAAGATGCGCGTTCTGATTCGACCATCTTTTTTAGTGTTTCGGCTAGGGTCGGTAGCTTAATGATGTCGCCAGGAAAATAGGTTGTTCCATCAGGTCGATACCAGTAACGTTGATTTTCTGGCCATTGATCGATAAATTCTCTTTCCCTTTGAATAGAGAGGGCTGTGCGTGTTCGAAGCGGGAATCCAAGTTCAGCGTACTCTATTGCTCGGGCAGAAACCTCTTCAAAGCTCATAGTACCCCAACGCTCAAGTACGGTAAGAGCACCGTGAATGGCACCCGGTACAACTGCTGGGTCTAATCCGTAACCATTTAGATTTTTGCTGCGCTCTCGATACCATTCAATTGTCGCATCACTAGCAGCCCAGCCTTGTCCTACAATAGAGGTTACTTTTTTTTCAGACTGGGGGTAGACTAAAATTAACGCTTCGCCTCCTAGGCTATAGAGATCTTGCTCAACAACACCGCCCACAAGAATAGCCGCTACACCAGCATCAAATGCATTTCCACCGCTTTGTAAAATTTCTAGTGCCACTGCAGTTGTTAGCGGATGACCAGTTGATATGCCGCCATTTCGTCCCATAACTGGTGGTCTTAACTGATCGGGGACAACAGAAACAGTTTGTTGGACTGGAACTTCTATTATTTCTGGCGCACATGCGCTTAAAAGTAAGCAAATAGTGGAAAGTAGCAGAGTTTTATTTTTTTGACGTCTCATTTCGGCCTCAGATTCCTTTAAATGTTGCAGATGCTTATGTATTGCAGCTATACCTTATACTTTCTGCGTGCCAGTCGAGCAAGTCTGTATGCAAAATTTATTGCATTCTGTTATTTGTGATGTCCATTTGATGGCCGGTTTTTAAGTGTACGGAACACTTTGGGAGATGGTTGTATGGCAAAAACTCCAAAATATATTGAGCATGATATGTTCCGAATGCCTATGGGTTTTTCTACCGAAGCCTACCGCTCAGCGTTGAATTACTCTGCCACAGCTGAAGATATTTTTGTTTGTTCATATCCAAAATGTGGAACTACATGGTTGCAGAATATCGTTTATTTGATACTTAACGGTGGTGTGCCGTTAGGTCCTGATATGCGTTTGCCTACTGTGTTTCCTCATCTAGAGGAAGTAGGGTTACAAGTTTGCGAAAAACTGCCAACACCGAGATTGATAAAAACGCATCTCCCTTTTTTTGTTACTCCTTGGCATTTAGAGGCTCGCTATTTTTATATAGCACGTAATCCATTCGATTGTGTCGTATCTTTTTTTCACCATACTTGTGGTTTTCCACAGCACTATGATTTTTTGGATGGCGAGTTCAATGAATTTTTTGAATGTTTCATTTCTGGGAAAGTGGACTTTGGTGATTATTTTGACAATTTGATTCCTTGGTATAACCAAAGAGATAAATCAAATGTCTTTTTTATTACATACGAATCAATGATCTCTGATTCCCGCGCTGCAATTAAAAAAATTGGAAAGTTTCTTGAAACAGATGCTACTAAGCTAGATAAAACCATTGATCAGGTTGTACGCTACAGTAGCTTTGAAAGCATGCAAAAGTATCAGACCCGCTGGGCTAGTCCTCGTATAGATGCCGTTTCTCCATTTATAAGAAAAGGTGTTGTGGGAGATTGGAAAAATTATTTTTCACATGATCAGGCATATCGTTTATTGGATAAATTTTTAAACAAGATACAAGGAACAAGTATTGATAAACTTTGGCCAGATATTGTTGCATCTGTCCGTCACTATTCTTAAAGGAGGTAACTAGTGGATCCTGAAATTAAAACTGAACTAGAGGCTGGTGTTTTTCGTAGACTGATTCAACATCTTAATGAAAGAAAAGACGTACAGAATATTGAGCTAATGATACTTGCAGGGTTCTGTCGTAATTGTTTAAGTAAGTGGTACGTAGAAGCTGCTGAAGAACGTGGTGAAACAATGGGGCTTGAGGATGCACGTCAACTTATCTATGGCATGACGTATGGAGAGTGGAAAGAAAATCATCAGCCTGCTGCAACAGATGAGCAACTCAGGCGTTTTGAAGAAGCTCAGAGGATAAATAAAAATTGATATTTTTTATTTAACTTAAATTTATATAGACGCAAAGTTACAGCTAACAGAACCTACTCCATAAATTTCTGCATGAAATGAATCTCCTGGTTGTGCCTGTATTATTGGTACTAGACTTCCGCAGTAGATGATTTGCCCGGCTTTTAATGTTTCTTCGCGTTTAGCAAGAGCTGCTTGTAGCCAGCTTAGTACATTTAGTGGATTTCCCATGCAATTAGATGCATATCCAGTTGAAACAAGTTTTGAGTTTTTCTGCATTTGCATTGAGAGCGATGCTAGATCTGTTTCTTGGTTAAATAATTTTCTTTTTCCCAGCACATAACCTGCAGCTGCAGCATTATCAGCTATCATATCTATAGCATTAAAATTTCCCAGGAAAGATCCATCAGGAATTTCAAGGGCCACATAAAAAGCTGAGATTGCAGAAGAAATTTCTTTTTTTGAAAGTTGTTTTTTTGGTAAATCTTTTGCAAGTTCTAATACGATTTCACCCTCAAGTTTAGGGTGAGCAAATTTTGATGCCTGTATTTGAGTATTATTTTCGATAGCCATATCAGCAAAAAGACTTCCATAAACTGGTTCATTCGTGCCAAAAGTTTTCTGAGCATCTTCTGTTGTAAATGCAACTTTAAAACCGATTTCTTTGCGGCCTTCAGTTGCCCATATTGTTCGATTGATTTTTTGAATATTATAGGCATCCTCTGGCCCATTTATTTTTTCATGAATTATGGGAACCGGAGAAAAACCATTTGCATTGCGTAGTTTTTTTGCAATCTTTCTTAAGTGACTTTCTTCGTCCATTAATTGGTTCCTGCGGCATTAACGCCAATTAGTTTCCCATTCATCAATAAGTTCTGACACAAGTTCTGGTTCCTGTTGTGCGAGGTTGTTTCTTTCTCCAGGATCACTTTCAAGGTCGTACAGCTGCCATTGACCTGTTTCTGAGTTTAATTGTGAATTAGCTTGGCTGATTATTTTGTAATTTCCACGAATTAGTGCGCCTCTATTATTTTGCACCCAACCAGCACTGTCTGTTGGTAGGTGAACGACATCTGTATCGCCTCTCAAGTGAGGCCAAAATGAACGACCAATTATAGGGTTGATCTGCCTGCCTTTGTAATTAGTAGCGCCTGGGTGCTCAGTATTGGCAATTTCAAGAAAGGTAGGCATTACATCCATCATAGTAATAAAAGTATTATTGATTGCGCCTTGAGGTAATTCATTTGGGTAATATATAAACGCGGCAGCTCGAAGACCCCCTTCATTTTGCGTGCCTTTATAACCTTTTAAAGGAGCAGTTGCAGCCTCGCCAAATCCACGCCCATGATCTACAAACGAATTTGGGCGTCCCCAATTCTCAAATCTATTATCAATAAAGCTTGGAATCTGAGGTCCTCCTTCCCCAGGGAGTTTTGCGCGATGACCATGTGAAGCGACTGAAGCCCCATGATCAGAGGTGAAAATGATTACGGTTTTATTCAATTGGTTTGTTAGGTCTAAGTAACTGACAAGCTTGCCGATATTAAAATCCAAGTTTTCTATCATGCTTGCATAAATTTCTTGTGAGCGAGCAAATTGAGTTTGTTGTGTTGGTGTTAACTCTGCCCAAGGAGATGCGGTCGGTTGAAAATTGTCCTTATTCAGCCCAGGAGGAAGTACACCTAGAATTCCTGCCTGCTCCATACGGTTTTCACGTAGGGCATCGTATCCATCATCATATTTTCCTAAGTTGCGGTTTAGCCAGATGTCTGGTACCTGTAGAGGCCAATGCGGTGTTGTAAGGGGAACATATGCAAACCAAGGTGAATCATCATTTGACTGTATAAATTCCAGTATTTTATCTGTGTAATAATTGGTTGAATAAAAGTCCTCAGGCAAATCATCTATATCAATTCTTTGGCCATCTAATTCATAGAGACTATAGTCGCCCCAAAGGTGTTCAGCAAAATGACTTGCTGATGCACCAAGCTGAACAAAAGATCTGTCAAAGCCTCGAGTGGCGGGCGTATAACCTGGTTCAATCCCTAGGTCCCATTTTCCTGCCATATAAGTTTTATAACCAGCATCCTGAAGAAGTTCTGGAAGGGTTGCCCAGTTTAGGCTTAATCGATTACTTCTCTGTCCGCTTGTCTGAGGTGGCCTAATTTCTAATGCTGCTGAAACTCCGCTACTTGCCATCATCATGACACGCGTTTCTTGGCATGCTCTAGCCGCATGAAGACTTGTAAGACGTACTCCTTGAAGAGCTAAGTTATCGAGATTAGGTGTGGGTATTTCACTGCCAAACGAACCAATATCTGTATAGCCAAGATCATCTGCCACAATGAATAAAATATTTGGCCTGTTATCCGTAGAAGGAGGTTCGCTAACCACTATATCTTGTGACTGGTTTTGGGAGCATCCTGAAATTATTAATAGAATAATGATCGCTATGGTAATTTTCTGTCGCATTAGATATTGCTCCTGCAGTCTTAAGTTTTAATTCTTAGAATCTTCTGTTAATCGCAAACATAGCAAGACTTCTGAGCCCATCCTTATATTTACTTTTTGGTAATACATCCAAATTTTTTATAGCTAGCTGCACTTCTTTGCGAGCACAATCTGCTGTGTACTGCAGGCCACCAGAACTTTCAATAGCAATCTGAATTGATGTCAGGTTCTGAGTTCCACCTGTCTCTATGGCCTCACGAATCATATTTCTCTCAGCAGCACTACCATGTTCCATCGCGTAGATTAGTGGCAATGTGGGTTTTCCCTCAGCAAGATCGTCACCAATGTTTTTTCCAAGTTCCTCAGTTGTTGAATCGTAGTCAAGCGCATCATCAACAAGCTGAAATGCCGAGCCTAAGTGTCTCCCATAGTCTCTTATGTTTTGTTGAATTGATTTGTCGGGGTTTGCAAGTATTGCTCCGCAATGTGTTGCCGCTTCAAATAACTTAGCCGTTTTTCGATAAATAATTTCGAGATAGTTTTCTTCTTTGATGTCTGGGTTATTGCAATTCATGAGCTGAAGAACTTCTCCTTCAGCAATTGTATTTGTTGTATCAGCTAGGATATCAAGAATCTCTATTTCCCCAATCTCTACCATCATTTGAAAGGCTCTTGAGTATAAAAAGTCTCCAACCAAAACACTTGCTTGGTTTCCAAATGCAGCATTTGCAGTTTCTTGGCCACGCCGTAAACCTGATTCATCTACGACATCATCATGCAATAAGGTTGCAGTATGTATAAATTCAATAATGGCAGCAGCAGGGATATGTTTCGCTTTTTCGTATCCACATGCTCTTGCAGCGAGTAGTGTTGTTAATGGTCTCAGTCTTTTGCCGCCACCATGGGTAATGTGGTGCGCTACTTGATTAACCAACGCTACATCACTGCCCAGGCGTTTCACTATAATGCGGTTAACATTCTCCCAATCTTCATGCACCAGAGATCTTACAGTTTCTAAAGAATTTAGATTATTTTGGGTTTCAACGGTTTGCATCTTTTTGATAATGCCTGATACGTTGACACTTAGCGAGGATTTGCTTTTTCCTTATCCAGTTTAATAATTTGGGTAATAGGCATGCCAAAATACGCTAACTAATTGACCAAACTTAATTAAGTTACTACAATCTCGCGCCTTCTCAGTAAACTCCAGATTGGAGGCTTCCCCTAATGTATGCGGTTTTTCGAACGGGTGGCAAGCAGTATCGTGCTAGTAAAGGCGACCGAGTAATGGTCGAGCGGCTCCAGGCCGAGGAGGGGGAGTCGGTCGAGTTTTCTGAGGTCTTACTTGTAGGTGAAGGATCTAGTGTAAAAGTAGGTTCCCCACTTGTTTTAGGTAGTAAGGTTCAGGCTAAAGTAATCACACAGGGCCGCGGTTCTAAAATAACAGTTATAAAATTTAAGCGCCGAAAGAATTATAAGCGCGTTAAGGGTCATAGGCAGCACTACACAGAAGTCGAAATTACTTCTATCATTGAATCAGGAAGTAAGAAAACAACCACCAAAAAGGCAGCCACCAAAAAGGCAACCACCAAAAAGGCAGCCACCAAAAAGGCAGCCACCAAAAAGGCAACCACCAAAAA
>MDTE01111301.1_pt1 | contig 42145 bp, 37 predicted proteins | sample 811231 | NCBI WGS metagenome assembly MDTE01 (sample SAMN05326651, study PRJNA326480) | marine metagenome | isolation source: seawater | place: Indian Ocean: Red Sea | collected 2010
CCCCGCATAAGCAGGGTTTTTCGACTGTAGAACTGCGGAGAGGGTGGGATTCGAACCCACGAATAGGCTATAAACCCATTACTCCCTTAGCAGGGGAGCGCCTTCAGCCGCTCGGCCACCTCTCCATAATTTTAATTATATTTAATAAATTACTTCTTCAATTTAGCGCTTAAATACATAGTACCAAATATCACATTAAATGAAATTAAGTAATAACCTTTGCAATTTTTGATATCAGATTATCTAATCCATCACCTGATATGGAAGAAATAGTAATAATATCATCAAATTGTGTCCACTCATCAGATAGATCAATAACTATATCTGATTTTGTTCGACATATTATTTTTGGTTTTATTGCAAGATCCGGGTTGAATTCTAATAATTCATTCTCCAATTTTTTGAAGGTTTGAAATGGGGTTTCATCATTACTATCAATCAAATAAAGTAAAATTTTATTTCTTTCTATATGCTTAAGAAATTTATGGCCCAGTCCCTTACCTTTACTAGCTCCTTCAATTAAACCTGGAATATCTGCCATAACAAAAGAATGATATTCAGCATATTTTACTATTCCCAGGTTGGGTTCCAAAGTAGTAAAAGGATAATCTGCTATTTTAGGCTTTGCTGCTGAAATTTTTGATAATAAAGTTGATTTACCTGCATTAGGTAAGCCAACTAATCCGACATCGGCTAATATTTTTAATTCTATATTAAATTGTCCGCTTTCGCCTGGTAATCCTGGTTGAGCAGTCCGAGGCGCCTGATTTCTAGATGACTTATAACGAATATTACCCTTACCACCTTTACCCCCTTCACATATAATTTTTGATTCACCTTGGATCATAAAATCTGCAATTAGCTGGCCTGTTTGCTTATTACTTACTAAGGTTCCAATCGGGACAAGAATAATTTGATCATCACCATTTTTTCCAGTTTTTCGTGAACCACCTCCAGGTCCTCCATCTTCAGCTTTATACCTTTTTCTATAACTAAAATCCTGTAGAGTATGTAAGTTAGAATCAGCTTTAAAAATAATATGGCCGCCTCTACCTCCATCACCACCGTCTGGGCCACCTTTAGGAATAAATTTTTCACGTCTAAAGTGAACTGCTCCCCTTCCACCTTTACCCGCTGTGAGTTCTATTTCTGTAAAATCAATAAACATAATTCTTTTACAGTTATTAACTGTTAATAACTAAACTAAAAAGGAACTTAAAAACAGACTTCTATGACATATTTTTAATTATCTCATTACCGAACTCAGAACACTTTAATTTAGTAGCTCCATCCATCAATCTGTGAAAATCATAGGTAACCTTCTTTTGACTAATTGCACCTTCAATACCTTTTACAATCAAATCTGCTGCTTCCTGCCATCCTATATATTCAAACATCATTACACCTGATAAAATCACAGAGCTAGGATTTACTTGATCCTTGCCTGCATATTTTGGGGCAGTTCCATGAGTTGCCTCAAAAATAGCATGCCCACTAGTATAATTAATATTTGCACCCGGAGCAATTCCAATTCCTCCAACAATTGCAGCTAATGCATCAGATACATAATCACCATTTAAGTTTAATGTTGCAATAACGTCATATTCAGATGGCCGTAATAAAATTTGTTGTAGAAATGCATCAGCAATCACATCTTTAATTACCAGTTTGTTTCCATTCTTATTAATAATTTGCCAGGGACCTCCATCCAAATCCATAGAATCATAATCATTCTTAGCAACCTCATATCCCCAGTCTCGAAATGCACCTTCAGTAAATTTCATAATATTACCTTTATGCACTAGCGTGACAGACTCTTTATTATGATTTATGGCATAATCAATTGCAGCTTTAACAAGGCGTTCTGTCCCTTCTTTAGAAACTGGCTTAACACCTAAGCTAGCGGTATTAGGAAATCTAATATTGGTGACACCCATTTCATCGCTTAAAAATGCCTTAACTTTCTCAACATCATCACTACCATGCATCCATTCAATACCAGCATATATATCTTCAGTATTTTCTCTAAAAATTACCATATCTACTAAATCTGGTTTTTTCACTGGAGTTGGTACTCCTTGAAACCAACGCACTGGTCGAACACATGCATATAAATCTAATTTTTGTCTTAAAGCCACATTTAAAGATCGAATTCCTCCTCCTACTGGAGTTGTGAGTGGTCCTTTGATAGCAATTAAATGATCTTTTATTGCATCTAGTGTTTCTTGCGGTAACCAATTTTCTGTGTTATCAAATGCTTTTTGACCTGCTAAAACTTCCAACCAAGTTATACTTCTAGAAACACCATATGCTTCTTTTATAGCAGAATTAAAAACATGAACAGATGATTTCCAAATATCTGGGCCTATCCCATCACCTTCTATGTATGGAATTATTGGATTACTTGGAACAATTAATTTTCCATTTTCCATTATAATTTTTTGCCCGTTTATCATTTATTTTTCCCTTTTAATTTTTTTGTTTTATTTTCTGATTTCGTATCTTTTTTAGGTTGGTTTTCTTTTGTAGTTGATTTTTTATTTTTATAATCTGTTAAATAAAACCCCGAGCCTTTAAAGATTAGTCCAGTACCTCCGCTTACAACTCGTTGTACTTTACATTCTGATTTCTTACAATGCGGACAATCTTTGAGCACTGCTGAATTCATAGATTGAAAATGCTCAAATTTTTCGTTTAAAGTTTTACAAATGTAATCGTAGGTTGGCATTAAAATATTGTATTCTATAGAATATCTATGATTAATTATAAATAATTTCAGACAGAATATTTAGATAATAATGCATCTTGAACATTTTTAGGGACAAAGGCTGATATATTCCCACCATTTTTTACTACATCTTTTACAACTGTTGAGTTTAAATGAATAAATTTTTCATCAGGCATCATAAATAGTGAAGAAATTTCAGGTTTAAGATGAAAATTCATCATGGCCATTTGAAATTCATATTCAAAATCACTCACATGCCTTAACCCTCGGATAATTGCAATCGCATTACAATTAATTGCGTGATCAACTACAAGACCTTTAAAATGACTAACTTTAATGTTATTAATATGTCTAGTTGAATCTTTAATCATTTCCACTCTTTCATCTGAACAAAATAATGGTTTTTTGTCTATATTTACTGATACAACAAATTCTAATACATCAAAAAGTTTTGCCGCTCTAGTCGCTATATCTATATGACCATTATGAATTGGATCAAATGTCCCAGGGTAAATTATTTTCTTCATTATTTTTCCCAAGTTAAAATTCTTGTATTACCATAATCATATACACTTGCATCAAAAAATGGAATTTGATTTTTATCACATTCTAAAATAAAAACTCCATCTTTATTTAAATGTTCCAGAATATTATCACTTAAGGCTATAAGGTCAACTTTACCATATGGAGGATCAGCATAAATGAAATCGAAATTATCTAGTGTATTTATCGTTGATAATACATTTGTTTTATAAAAAGTAAACTTTATATCATTAAAATTTTTTGAATTAATTTTTAGTTGATTCATATTTTTAATATTATTCTCAACAAAGGTCACTTCATTAGCTCCACGACTAGCTGCTTCAAACCCAATAATACCAGATCCGGAAAATAAATCTAATATCTTGTTAAATCTAAAGTTTTGTAATCTATCGAATACACTTTTTCTAACTACAGATTTAGTAGGCCGATAAGCCATCTTTAATGAGGTTTGAACTGAAAGCCCCTTAAATCTTCCAGCTAAAATTTTCATCTAATCTTCTAGTATTGATACATAAAAGCCTGCGCGAGGTTTTTGTCTATTTACACTATTAAATAATACAAATTTTCTTAATAAGATATCATCACCAACATTTGAAATAATTGAACTAGTTTGAAGGATATCTGCTTTATTCCTTACCCATATTAATAATGGACCGTAAATCTCATTCTCAGTATATACTTGTTCAAAGTATTTCAATGAATAATCAACAATTGCTGTATCAAGCTGTACCATTAAATCATTTTTTGAGATACCATCAACTGATACTTTATAATCAATCTCAGGAAGATCAAAACTATAATACCATAAAAATACTGTACTATCTTCTCCCTGTGCAGAAACTGAAAAAGAAGTAGGATCTATTCCTAATATATTTTCTATATTTGGATTTTCACCACTAGTGTATTCTAAGCTAACAAATGTCTTTGTAATTGTGAGAGCATTATATCGATCTAAATCTGTTTGTGTTAAGAGATTTAGTAATACGCTAGATATTGCTTTTGACTGTTTTAATAATCTTTGATGAGTTTTCCCAGGATATTGATTTAAACTATCTTGATTAGCAATACTACTACGCTGTATTGAATAATTTTCTTTATCACCAAAAACTGAATTATTTATATCATCCTGAAGTTTTATATAATTAATACCTATAAATGCAGATACAATTAGTAATAATGCTAATGCAATACCTAAAAATGAAGGTGGATTTTGCGCATCAAATTCATCATCATTTTCAACTTCTATTTCGTCATCGAGTAATTCTTCATCTTCAACTATTTCAGAAGGAATTACTTCTGTAAAGAAAAAATCAGTAACTCCTTGCTCATTAAAAAAATTAAATGAGTGATCGGCATTAATATTTAATATAAGTTGAGAAAGGATATTAGCTTCATAATGAGGTATATCATTTATAGCTATATTTTCAATATCAATACCTTCAAAAGGATCTCCTAATCTAAAGTCTGCTATTTCCCATGCTGTTTTAGCCTGTCTACCAAATTTTTGAGGACAAAACACTGGTATATCATCAAGCTCAGAATCAATTAAACCTAATGCAGCTAATGTAATTTCATCATTTTTATCAGTAGTTGATAATACTTTTGGTATACCACCAGAAAAAGCCACCTTCCCCATATCAAAACGGTTGTTTTGAACTTTATAAAATGAATATTTATTTCCAGACCTTTCAATCATTGCAGCTTCCGACATTCCAGATCCATCTAAATAAATAGAGCTGATCGGTCCCATCCATGTCGCAATACCACCCAACTCAGAAATAGATAATTTTACAGTTTGTACAAAAGCATGTGATATTCTACAAAAGTGTATATTAGGTTCGTCAGGAAGATATACTTGACCAAAAATACAATCATTTTCATATTCTCTACCTTTTTGTCGATTTAACCAATGAGCATATTCCACCTGATCATCTCTAGCAAGATCCTTTTCAACATCCATAACGGAATGTGTTACAAATTTATCAGGTAGACCAACTAACACTGATTGGCCATCAAGAGGATGTGATTGTGTTATTTTTTTTAAAGCAAATGCAAAAACTTCATTTAATTCAGTTTCATCATTTAATATAGATAATATTGGTTGAGTAAATGGTACTTGAGTTAAATTTTCAATTTGAGGTTCATCATCTGAAGATTTCCAGGTGCCGCAAAGAAGAAATGTGTCTGAAATTACAAGACCAACCATGGTTTTATTATCAGCTAGTCCCAGCTTTTATTTCCGTCTTGAATCATGCCGTGGCTATTTGCTTTAAAAGAGAATAGAAGATAACGAGATTCTTTAATTTGATCTTTGATCGGACTCGAAACCATAAGACTATTCAATTCATTATCAATCTCAATTTGAAATGGATTTTTCGTTAAAGGACAGTAGAGCGTTGAAGAATCGGGAAGATATGTTTTATAATATTCTACTGATTCAATACGCTTTAAAGGTTCTTCTTTTATAATTGAAATAAAGTTTTCATCATCTTCATAACCTGGTAGATTAACTTTCCTAATGAATGACGTATCATTTCTACCGAGTTCATCTGAATAAACAACAATTTGAAGTGTTGTATCTAATACGGTATCCCGGCGAAAACTTTTAAAACCAAAAGTCGTATCAAATTCAAATCCAAATCCTTCATTAATATCCACCTTGAATTTTTTTCCAGAAATATAAACAGATTGTTCACCAATAAAAAGAGAATCTGCGACTGCAGAATCTCTTGCTGCATTTACAACAGCCATCGCTTCAAGAAAATTAGGATTAAATTCACCAGTCAAACGGGAATAAAAGACTTCCACATCATATAAATTTTGCATACGATACCTACTTTCTTGTCTATAATAATCTTCCTCATCCCAAATAGCTACTGGTACATATATAACTATAATTAAAAGAAAAATTGCAGCTACAATTATAATTTCAAGCAGGTCAGTTTGATTTTGTTTTGATAGTTCCATAGATGTTTAATATAAAATTATCAGATTACGGATTCTAAATCTCAAATAAATTTAGTCCATGAATGATGTTAATATTAATGATTTCTTATGTGTATAATAACCCTTTTCTAATTTTAATATCCAAAGAATTAAAAATCAATTTTATTATATGGCTTTTTAATCGGATCAAGGTTTGAAGTTAAATCTTCAAGTAATTTTTTAGTTTTTTTAGAAATTTTTGAAGGAGTCTCTATTTGAACTCTTACTAATTGATCGCCGTTTACTTTACCCCTCATACGAATAAAACCTTTTCCTTTCATTCTTAAAACTTGTCCAGATTGAATCCCAGAAGGAATTTTTAATTCTGCAATCCCATTTAGTGTTGGTATTTCAATTTTGCCACCAAGCACCGCCATTGGATATGATATAGTAATTTCAATTAAGACATTCTCATTATCGCGAATAAAAAATTCATGCTCATCCTCAACAAAAACTACAATCAGATCTCCAGGCGTACCAGATCGTCCTTCATTACCCTGATTGTTTAATGTCATATAATTACCTTCTTCAACACCTGCAGGAATTTTTATCTTAATAGTTTCTTCTTTTTTAATCATACCATCTGGTGATGCACCTGGAGGACGATTACCAATCCTTTTCCCTGATCCCTCACAATGTGGACATACTGAAGTAGATCTCATATGTCCGAGAATTGTATTTTGGACAGTTGAAACTTGACCCTGACCAGAACATGTAGAACAAGTAATAAATTGAGCACCTGGAGCGACAACTGACCTACTAATCTTGATTTTTTTCTCAATACCTTTTGCAATTTCCTCAAAAGTTAACTTAAGCTTAATTTTTATATCACTGCCTCTACCCTGTGACCTTCTGGAGCGTTGTCCACCACCAAAAAAACTTTCAAATCCACTACCACCAAATATATCACCGAACTGAGAAAAAATATCATCCATGCTCATATGAACACCACCACCACTAAATCCTCCTTGACTACCATCATTTCCTATACCCACACCTGCATGGCCAAATTGATTATATCTTGCTCGTTTTTGATCATCGCTGAGTATAGAATATGCTTCAGCAGCTTCTTTAAAATTCTTTTCAGCTTCAGCATTATCAGGATTTTTATCAGGATGGTATTTAAGAGCTAGTTTTCTATAAGCTTTTTTAATCTCATCTTGTGATGAATCCTGACTTACTCCTAAAATTTCATATAAATCTCTCATTTTTTATTAACAATAACCTTTGCATGTCGAATTACTTTATCATGATACTTATATCCTTTTTCAAACACATTAATGATTATATTATCATCTAATGATTCATCCTTCTCTGTCATCATCGCATCATGCAGTTCAGTATCCATTAAATCACCTTTCTCTCCAATAGATTTAACATCTAATAATTCAAGAAATTTTTGAACTTTTGCTTCAACCATTTTCAATCCATCTAATAGGGACTCATCTGAAGCATTAGATGAATCTATCATACGATGAAGATCATCTAATATAGGTAGAAATCCTTTAATTACATTTTCACCATCATATAAGAGTAAACCCGATATCTCATCTCTTTTCCTTCGACGAAAATTATCAAATTCAGCTTTTAGACGTAGATGTTTATCCTTTAACTCGTCTAACTCAATTTGAATATTTTTTAATTTTTTAGTATTCTTAGTGGGAATTTTTGATTTTTCCTTTTTTGATGACTTTTTAATCTCATCGTTTGCTTTATTTTTAAATTTTTTAGGCATTATTAGACCTCAATAATGAAATTACTTCCTATAAAATACAGTAAGAATTTAATAGTTCTTTATTAGGTAGAACAAAGATAGAAAATATAGTTTATTTTAGAAAATTCGAAGCGGCTCTATAACCACCAATAAATGTGACAAGAATAACTATTCCAAAGAGCCAAAAAATAGAATTTAAATCAAGAGAAAATTTTATACCCCATGAAGTAAAATGGTCTATAAAATAATTTGCTCCTTCAACTGTACCAATAATGGCAGGGAATACTAGTACAACTGCGAATAGGCCAATAAACATTCCTTCAAAAATAAATGGCATCTTAACAAATAAATTAGATGCTCCAATAAGCTGTAGAGTAGAAATTAGATCTTTTCTAGAATAAACAGATAGCTTAACAGTATTATAAATAACCAAAACTGCAATTAAAATTAAAATAGAAGCAAAATAAGGTAATTTACTATTTAATTGTTGATAAGTTCTTTCAATCTTTTTTATCAGATTACCTTGATATCGCACTTCATCAACCTGAGAAATTTGTCTGATATCTTTGATAATTCGTTCTACTTCTATTGGTTGACGTTTAACCCTAACTAAATTAACAACTGCACTTACAGGAAGAGGGTTGTATCCTAATATATCTACAATATTTTCACCATACTGATCTTGAAATATACGGACCGCATCGTCTTTTTGAATTAATGTAGCATTTCGAATACCATCTAATTTTTTAATATTATGAACAACCCCAATTGCTTCTTCATTAGAAACATTTTGTTTAAAAAATACTTCAATCTTATACTTAGTTCTGAGATATTCTAATATTTTGTGAGTATTTGAACCAGCTGCTATTAATAAACCGACAAAATATAAAGCGAGAAACAATGAAAATGTAGCGGTGAATCCCGTTACCTTATGTCTCCATAAGTTTTTTAAACCCTCTGATATAAGATAGAGAAATTTATCCATTAATGACCTCTTAGAATTCCATTTTTTAGTTCAAGAATAGGTCTACCTCTGCCTTTTATCAAATTATAATTATGAGAAGCCATTAAGATTGTTGTACCAGTTTCATGAATTGTTTCTAACAGTCTTACCAATTCAAATGATGCTACAGGGTCTAGGTTTCCAGTAGGTTCATCAGCTAATAAAATATCTGGCTCTTTAATAATAGCTCTTGCTAGACAAGCACGCTGCTGTTCACCACCTGACAATTCATTTGGCAAATGATGTTTTTTATCATTGAGTCCTACTAAGTCTAGTGCTTCATCTACTCTTTCCGGAATTTCTCTTCCTGGAAAACCCAAAACATGTAATGGTAGTGCAATATTTTCAAATAAATTTCGATCGGATAATAACTTATAATCTTGAAAGACCATACCAATAGAACTTCTTACTTTTGGAATTTTTGATTTTTTAATTTTATTTGAATGAAAATTATTAACAATTATAGTTCCAGATTTAGGAAATAAATCAAAGTAAATAAGTCTCATTAAAGTGGTTTTACCTGAGCCTGTTGGCCCAATTAAAAAAGAAAAGTCACCATCGTTAAGCTTAAGACTTAAATTATTCACGCCACTACCCTTTTTATGGGTATAAGTTACTTTTTTGAATTCAATCATCTAATAATCATAAATAAATTAAGATAAGAAACTATAAAAGAACTATATGCTTTCGATGGTTTTTCTTTACAAAAATTAAAATAATTTATACCTAATTATTTTATGAAAATTTAAAACATATTATTATATCATAATTTTGTATTTTTAGCATATTTTATTTTTAAATAAACAAGGAAAATTATATTTTGTCAGTAATCTGGTCATGTCTATTAGTAGTAATCTCTGTCATTATGCTCTGGAAAGGTGCTGATTGGTTAGTTGAATCCGCTGCTGAGATAGCGCATACACTTAAAGTATCTGATTTAATTATTGGTCTTACTGTTGTAGCATTTGGAACATCTGCTCCTGAATTTGCTGTAACAATTAGTGCTGCAGTTACACAACAAACTGATATATCAATTGGTAATGTAATTGGTTCGAATATTTTTAATCTTGGATTTATACTTGGTGGTACTGCACTAATTACTCCTGTAAAAACGACACCAAAATTATTTAATCGAGATGGATTAATACTCCTGATGTCAACAGCACTAATTTTCTTATTATTTTTTGGTACAAATGGATGGGATCAGAATGATAGTTTTACACAAATTGAAGGAATAATCTTATTTACTTTACTTCTAATATATATTGCCTTTTTGTTTATCAAAAAAGAACCACCTGAAGAAGTAAGCCCACATAGCGCAAATTGGAAATCCTATATATTATTTTTAGTAGGTTTATTTTTAATAGTTTATGGCGGCCATCTAATGGTGATTCATGCATCAAATGTTGCTAGATATTTAGGTGTTTCAGATTGGGTTATTGCAGTAACAATTGTTGCAGCTGGCACATCTGCACCTGAATTTGCAACATCTATAGCAGCGGCTTTAAAAGGTAGACATGGAATAGCTATCGGAAATCTGATCGGAAGTGATTTATTTAATCTTTTAGGGGTTTTAGGATTAGCGGGAATAATTAACCCATCTAATATCACTCAGGATACATATATGAGTCTTTTTAACCTAGTATTAATGGTTGGTGTTGTTTTAGTGATGATTCGAACAAATTGGCGTATTTCAAGATTTGAGGGCGCGATTTTAGTTATTGTTAACTTATTTCGCTGGTACTATGATTTCTCAGTTTAATTTGTTAAAAATATAATTTATTTTTTTCAATATATTCCCAAACCGATTGAGTAACCATGTATCTAATCGTTTTATCTTGAATCCATCTTTCACGAATATTTGATGACGATATCTCAAATCGCGGAATATTTGCGAAATGAATTTTTTTTAAAATCCATGAAGGTATATCACTAGGGCGAAATCCTGGTCTAATAGCCACAATAACCTGACATTCATCTAATATAATTTTAGGATCTTTCCAATTATGAAAATTTAATAAACTATCGCTTCCAATTAAGTAATATAATTTATCATCAGTTATTTTATAGTTATTTTTTATTTCTTTTATTGTATCAATTGAATAGGAAATTCCTCCTCTATCAATTTCAATTTTTGAAATTTCAAAATTTGGATTTTCATCTATTGCTATCTGAAGCATCTCTGAACGTTTATTTACTGATGTTTTACAGTTTTTATGTGGCGGGTTAGATGCTGGTACGAAAATAATTTTATCAAAATTCTCAGATTCACAAATAGTTTGAGCAATCAATAGATGGCCAATATGAGGAGGATCAAAAGTCCCTCCAAATAAGCAGATTTTCAATTCTTTTCCTTTTCTAACTTATCTTGAATAGTATTAATCTTATTTTTAGCATCATTATATAAATTAAATTCTTTTAAAGAATTTTCATTTTCATTTAGATATAATATAGCATCATCTATCCTTCTAGAATTTGCTAATGCTAAAACAATACCTTGTTTTGCATCATTAACAATATTAGTGTCATAATAATATTCTAAAACTCTTTTAAACATCATTTCTGCGGAATCATATTCTTCCATCTTCATGTACAATATACCGGACTCATATAATTTCAATCCCATCTTTTCCCTAAGGTCTTTAATTGATTCTAAAGCACTTTCAACATATTTAGAATCTGGATAATCATCTAAAAATTCTTGGTAGCGTTCTAATGCTCTCTCAGTATAGTCTTGATCATGAAAATATTTTGGAGACTCGATAGAGTATGCTTCACAAATTTTAAATCGTGCATCTTCTGTAAATGGACTAAATCCCATCCTCCTAGTTAATTTTTCATACTCACCTATTGCTTCCAAATATTCTTCATTTCTATAATAAGATTCTGCTAGATAATATAATGCATCATCTCCAAGATCTGAACCTGAGCCACGAAGAATTACTTTTGTAAAATCTGCTTGAGCTTTAAGATATTTTTCTTTCTCTAAATTACTTAATCCTGATTGAAACAATTCTTGTATACTTAATTCAGATGAGCTAGCAGAACTGCTGCAAGAAATAATTAACATACTAAATAATAAAATAATATTTTGGAAAAAAATTTTCATAAAATTCCTAAAAGTTAATAGTCAAAGACAAACCACCTATATTCGATTCATTTATAGGATTATAAATTAAACTTAGATTCGCATCTAAATCCCTAGAGTCCATTTTTTTCTTGGCATTCCTCTGATTGGTCCAAACAGCTTCTAAACCACTTAAAACATGATTAAATAAAATAGCGCTGATGGTAAATTTTGCATAATTCAACATTGTATTTGATTCTAATCTTTGATCAAGATAATCTTCTTTTCGAGGGGTTTTAATAACAGTCTCAGTCTCATCACCAACATTTTTTTCTTCCCAAAACCAGTCAGTTCCTGCATCAGACCATCCGCCAGTAAATTGGTCATATTTACCAATGTTTTCATAAAAATGCCTATCCCTTACTACAAACATAGAATCCGGGTTAAAATTAATAATTATGGGATCAGGCTCAGATCGATTAATGGGATTTGATTCAAGATAATCAGATGAAACATATGTACCATATTGACTAGCTAATGATCCAATGAGATAAATAGTTAAATCATGTGTACCAGTAAGTTTATTTAGAGATTCAAAATCGTACCAAACCATATTTTTATAAACATGATTCGATCCATTTTCACGATTGTAAACCCAATCTGCTAAAGACCAGTATCGATCAGCATACGCTTCATATTCATCCCTTAATTTATCAGCTTTTGAAGTATAATGATACCAGGCTGCCATACTACTGATTTCAACTCCTAAAAAGGCTATAGTTTTCCAGAGAGGTGATTTATTATAGTATTGGCCTGAACCTGGAATGATTAATGACATTAATAGCGGTGCACCTGGATAATTTTCATCCTGTTTATCGATAATCACAACAGATGACGAGTCCTGTCCGTATATAATATTAATCGATGAAAGGAAAAGATTAAAAATCAAAAAGTACTTTAACATACGTCCTCCCTTCCTTACCATATTCGATTAACTTGTCATCTATTTTACGAATAAATCTATCCATTGGATGATGATACTCAAGTTCAATTGCTGTAGGAAAATTATAAAATGAAAATCCATTTAAACGCCATTCAAATCCTATCGATTTTTTTAATTTAAATTCTTTTGTCCATGCGTCACCAGCTTGTAACCCAATACCAATTGTACTATTTTGCCAAATCATCCACATAGATTTAATATGTTTTTCTCTAAATAATGGTATACGAAAAATACTATTCAATAATATACTTTTGGAACCTTGAATTGAATAAAATGGATATCCTTTTATTCCAGGTAATCCACCAAGATAAAAATGAAAAAACGAATCAACATCTTGATTTGATATCCATCCAAATTCCATTGATGAAGATATTGTCCACCTTTTTAACCAAGGAATTTCAAAATGATACAGACCTCCTGCTAAAATACGCATTAAATTATTTGGTTGATATTCTTCAGTTAAAGTTCCTGAATCAGATAAATTAAGTCCTTCAATAAAATCATTTTTTTCTAAATCAATATTAGCCCACAATCGAAATCCCTTTGATGGATTAATACCTTTATCTAAACGCCTTGCAACCATATCCATTGCCCAATTAGCATTTAAACCCCAGCCTCTAAAATAATCATACGATGCACCAGCCTCTAATCCTTCAGACGGTATACTTTGTTTAATATATGCACGATACCATTGCCTTATTCCTGAGAACTCTAATAATGTACCATAAATAGGAATTCTTAATCCAGATTTAAACTGGACTAAACGGAATTTAATATCATCATCTATTTCGTAAATTCCTTTATATTTAGATTTATCAGTAGTATTTCGAGTAAGATAATAAGTCTCGAAAAATATAGTTGGATAAAATCTTTTAAAATCAAAAATAAAAAAGAGATCAACGTCATTCAATTCATTTATTGAACTACCGCCGAAAAGAGATAAACGATTTATAACCTCATTTGAATAAAAATAGAATCCAGGTTTAACCGTACCATAATCAATCATTAATTTAGGCATAATAAACATATTTGGAAATTGATCAACATATGATTTAGCCTTAGTTGTATCCAAAGAAATAATTGGTTCAGATAATCCCATATTACTTTTATAAAAATCGCGATTATAGCCGATCATATCTTCATCAATTGTATCTATAGTATCTATTAATGCAATAGTATAAGCTCCATTTTGATATAAAGAGTAAAGAACTTCTCCATTTTTGGATATATCAGGTGTAAAAGCACCCCCTGTTAGATTTGTTATATAACCCGAAAGACTATCTATTGGATTATTCATATATAGATTATAAATCCCACTTTTATCTTTAGAAAATATTTCAATTGAATCTTCAGAAATAGTCATATTTCTTTCGTCAAATAATGATTCATTACTTTTATATCCAATATCTGCTGATTTTAAATCTAAAAAAGCAATATCTCGATAATGGTGGGTAGTAATATCAAATATTAGTGAATAAGATAATTTATCATAGGTAAGATGACTAATCATTGGACGATTATTAAAGTTGGTTATCTTCTTGCTATCTAATGTTTTTAAATCTAGAATAAATATATCTTGCCCACCGTCATATGTCGAGATATAAGCAATCGAACTATCTCTATCAATAAAAACAGGATTAAAACCACGTGAATTAAATGTTAAGCGATCTTCTTCTTCATTATTTAAGTCAAATGAATATATATCATAGTACCTAGAGCCGTGTTTATCCGGGAATTTTGATTTTTTACTATAATAGATTATATCGCCATTAGGATTCCATGTAGGTGCTGAATAAATTCCAGAAACTAATTTTTTATCATCTGATAAATCCAAATCATAATAAAATAAATCAGTTTGGCCAAAGAAGTCATTATCCTTATTTGATAAGTATGCAAAACCATTTTTATTTGGATGCCACTTAGGAAAAATATTTGTTGTACCATTTTTTATAATTGTTTGACCCGTAACTGGATTTAATAAAATCGGAGCAACTAGTTTATTATATCTTTCTTCAATATTTGATTTAAAATTATTATATAATTTATGTCCATTAATCCCAATTGTATTTTTAATAGCTTTATCAACAGAAAATCTTGTAAAAGATCCTAATTCATCCATAATAAGTTTTAAACTTTCAGGACCATATTCATTTGCAATAAATCTAGAAAGAGCGAATCCTGAATTATAGGTGGACTCATTCCCTATTCCTTTCTTACCGAAAGTATTCATTTCTGTAAAGGATAACATATTATTATTAATAACCCGATCTCTAAGAATCATATCACGATGCGTATCCCAATGATCCCAATCTGCATTTTCATACATATATTGAGCAACTCCTTCAGCTAGCCAAGGTGGTACTATTGCACCTGGTATGGGATAACTAATTAACGCATTTGGATAACCATATAATACATCAGGTCTCTTTTCTTCTTCATAATTCATAAATTGCAGATAAGCACCTGGAATTCTCATTCCTACCTTCATTGCTTTCTGTAGAGAGACAATGTGTGCAAATTCATGGGTAATAACATTTTGAAGCCATCTATGGCTACCTCTTAATTGAAAATCTAAGGGTGATGCCCATATTAGTATTTTATTATCATAATAATAAGCCGCTCCATTTGAATAATCATCAGGGTCAAGAAGTACAATGTGAGTTTTTGATTCCGGCTCATAATCATAAAATTTTGTTATGTGAGGATAAATAACTTCTGCTACTGTAGCAGCTTCTCTTGCACTCATTTCAGTCTCATCATGAAAATGAATTTGAAAATGATCAGTACTAAAGGAACTCCAGTTTAATTCAGGATGATTGTAGTCTACCTGTGAAAAAATAATTTTAATAAAAAGAATAATTTTTAAAACTATTTTCATTATTTCATAACCGCTATTTTAATAATATTCGTTTCAATTCTGTCGTTACGGTCTTTAATAAAAACATTAGCAAAGTATACACCTGATTCGATATCACTAACATCCCAGACCCATTCATTTATTTGATTGCCAGACTGGATTAAATTCTTTTCCCATGATTTTAAATAATATCCAGCTATATCATATAATTTAACTTCAATTTTTTCTGCTAAAACAGTTTCAACTCGAATTATACCAAATTGCTCACGAATTGGATTAGGATAAATATATGATCGAATATGAGAATTATCAGCACTATTTCTAAATTCAAATTCTAGATCAATAAATCTATCCATACCTAATTTCCCATGCTCATATGGCCAATGATTTCCATTTGGATTAGTTTGATCATTAAACATATATATACTATATCGTGTTAAAATTACATTCTTATCGAATAAGTTATTCACAGATACAAGATCATCATTTTTATTACTAGCAATCTGATATTTTATATTTCCTTTTGAGTCAAAAATATATAAGGAAGTGGAATCAGTAGATTTTGCAATTATTTCTGGATTATTATCACCAAATAAATCACGAGCTAATATTGGCTTTTGAAGTGATACATTTAAAGGAAAACCTGCTAGTAAAATAAGGTCTGAATTAAAACCATATAAAATTCCTGACGTATCTAATGCAATCACATCTAGGTTTGCATCCATGTCTAAATCAATACCAGCTAAATAATTAAATGTAAAGTTATTCCACTCTTTCGTGATGCCATCAAAATCGGTTACAGATATACCTGAATTACCTAAGTCCAATCCATAATTATATTTTGATGAAAAAACACGTTTTGTATGCAAATCCCATTCATCATAAGAAAATGTTTTAATTGTATCATCATTATGTGAATAGACTAGGAATATTAAAGAATCTAGATAAATTTCACTGATGGATTGGAATGTGTTCGAATTAAAAAAATAATGATATGTAGTTATTTTTGTAGAATTACTATTATGTTCAGCTATATCAATTTGATTATAATCTGGGTACTTTTTAAACGTAATGCTTGCATCAGAACTTTCTAAGTTATGAAAATAATTTCTATTCATAATATTATCTTGAGTTGCAAACCATATACTATCTTTACCACCAAATAATTCATTTTTATCATCGTTATTAATATCAAATACTATTCTCAAAAAAGAAGTAGAATCAGGGAAACCAGAATAAATAAAATTATTATTAACTGAGATATTTAATGAATTAGAAGTACCATTAGCAATCTCAATATCAATATGTGTATCAGAACCATCGTTAGCTTTAGTATTTGGGTAAGTAAAATTATTAAACTTTAAACCATCAATATTTGGATTAGCTCTTTGGTATTCCTTATTCTTTGTAAACCATATATCACCAAAATATCCAGCTGATGGATCATTGAAAATATAAATAGATTGATATCCAATATCCTGTGCTCCGTCAGCTTCTTCTAAATCGATACCTAAGTGATTAAGATTTGAATTGATAGAAAAGTTATTAATTCCTGCATTAATTATATTATCATCTATGTGCCAAATTAACAACCCAGATGCAGGTAAAGCTATATCGTAATTAGGTACTGAAATAATAACGCCATTCTCGTCTTTATTTATACCTGTAGAATCAAATAATAATTCTACATAGGAAGGATAATTAGTATAATTATTATCCTCATATATTTTATATCGCATAGAATCTAAACTGATACCATCACGAATTGTATTATCTCTGTTTTCAATTAAAAAATATTCCATATCATTAATAGGTATCTTAATTGCCTGATTTTCAGATCTTGGTAACAACTCATATATATTTTCAAAAGAAGCAACAATTGGGGACTCCCAACCAGCATATATCCTTGTCCATAGAACTGGTGGTGCAACAATAATTCCTCTACCATTATTGGACCCTTGATCCATTAATCCAAAAATCCCAACACCACTTTCACCTGTTTCAATATTCCATAGTGGTGGCAAACCAACAGCAAAACCAATCATTAAAGCAAAAGTACCAGTAAGAGCATATTGATACTCACAAGGATCCTGTGCATCACTAAACATTGACTCAGATATATCAAATAAAATATGATTCTGAGTCTCAGGTAAAATAATACCTTTATATATCTGGTGCTGACCAACAGAAATATAATTATTCCCTAAATTATCAATAATCATATCATTATCAATAAAAGTTGATGGTATATCTTCAGGACTAGGGTCTAAAAATGGTAACGAAAAATCTTGACCAATTCCTGCATGAATAACTACTATAAGATCATAATTTGAGAATTCTACTTGATCAACATCATAAGCTTTTTTAATAGCATCATTAAATAATTCAGTAATACGCTTTTCAGGATTTATTGTATCCTGATTATAAGGATTATAATAACTCATATAATTAGAAAGTAAATATGAGTCATTTTCTCCTTCAGGATATACAGTTGAATTTGCAAGATCAATTCCAAATTTTTCATAAGATACATTATTATAATATGAATTAACTGCTTTTAATTGAGATTGAAAATAGTTTTTATTATGAGGGGGCCTGTCTATTGTATAATCTCCGCAATCATATCCTTGTTCTGTAAGGAGAAATTTTCCGTCTCCTGTAGTACCTTCAATATCATCAGTTTGAAATGAAACTCTAATTAAACATAAGCGCAAATCACCAGTTATATTTGAAAATAAAGTAGATGTAAAACAGATTATTAGAGAAAATCTGCGTAAAATTATAAACTGCATCCTGCAGATTTTAGAATTCCATATTGAGTGAAAAACGCATTGTATTTGTTAACGGATGTCCAGTTTCACCATACGTATAGCCAAAATCAAATCCATATCCAGCAAACCTTAATCCAATTCCAAATGTAGGGTTACTGATTTTACCCATTTTATCATAAAGAAAACCTGATCTTATTGCAAAATATTTACCATACCAATATTCAATACCCATATTATGTACAAGTTTATCAATTTCATTATTAATCGAGCGCTCTTTACCATTACCAACTTCTTTTTCGCCATATTGATTATAATCACCCCAACCATCTTCACCGGGTTCAACATCTGTCTTAATTATTTCTGTGTCTGCATCAATTTCTCCATCATCATTAACATCATTCCATTCATAACCACCTATAAATTGATCAAACTCGCCTTGACCATTATTATTTTTATCAATGTCACCACCAATAATCCAATCATCAAACCACGATGTAAATAGAGCAAGGTATATTGGATCAGAATGGGCAATCTCTATTTGTCCATCTGCATTATATTCATCTCCAGGACTTAAATTTCCATCTTTATCATAATATCCTATTCTTCTATCACCATCCCAATCCATATCTGGATAAGATGCAACTAATAGTTTATCAACATCATAGACTATATTTAACTTATTATATTCAGAACTAAATATAGCATAATTCAATCCAAAAGTTAGATTAGTTGGTTGTGGATCGGCTTGATCTGGATCAATAAATGATACTTTGGGCCCTAAATTAGATAAACTAAGACCCATTGATAAATTTGGTAGAAGCCATTCTTTATCCAAATATCCAAAATCAAAACCAAAATCAGTAGATGTTCCACTACCTTTTTCACTACCTGCACCAATATTTGTTAAATGTTGATATGAGACCTTAGCATTTATCCCAAATGATTTAGTGGGGGAGATTAATGCACTATAAGATAGTGCTAATGCACTCATATAACTTGTAAAAGTTCCAAGATTATCTCCAGTCTCACTAGTTCTAATTTGTTCACCAAGATTTAAAAATATTAAATGACCACCAACTGTACCAAGAGTTGGGTATTTTTTCCTAAACGCGAAAAATTCGTAATACAAGTCATCTGCTAAACCAGGCAACCAATTCACATGCATTAATGCTAATTCTTGACCTTCTAAAAAACCTAGTCCAGCAGGATTCCAATAACTAGCATATGCATCATTTGCAACTGCAACCTGCGCTTCACCCATACCACCAGCACGAGCTCCTGGAGCAATTAATAAAAAAATAGCTCCAGCTTCACTTTGTGCATAAATGGGATTATTAAATACTAATAATAGGGTTACAATTATCCCTAAACGCTTCATAAAACGTCTCCTAATAGATTTCTAATATACATACGCTCTTCTTATTGAGCGAAATAATAGCGTTTAAGGTATAGATTTGCTCCGATAATTTGAACGGGGAATATATCTTGTAAGTGTGCTCACAGTCAAGAAATGAATATAGTGTAATTTTAATATAACAAGCCTAATGTTATTATAGGTAAATATGTAATTAATCCGACAGCTAATAATCGTACTATAAAAAAAGGTAATGTTGCTTTATATATTTCTGGCATATCTTCATCAAATCTATAAGCTGCTAAAAAAAGGTTCATACCTACAGGAGGCGTTAGAAATCCTAGTTCTAGATTAGCAATAAAAATTATAGCTAGGTGCACTGGATCAATACCAAAGTATAAACCTAATGGTGCAACTAGTGGTACTATAACAATTATTGCTGAAAATATATCCATTAAGCAACCTACCAATAAAAGAAAAATATTAAGCATCAGAAGGAATATATATTTTGATGAAATTGTTGCCTTAACCCAGTTTAAAATAACAATAGGAATTTGAGCATCAACTAAATAACTAGTTAATCCCATAGCTACACCAAGAATAATTAATACGCCTCCAATTAATGTTGCGCAGTCTAAAATAATTCTTGGCAACATAGATAAAGTGATATCTTTATAAATATATATTTCAACAATAAAAATATAAACTACGGTTAATGCTGCAGTTTCAACTAATGTTGTAAAACCACCAAAAACTCCAAATAGAATTAATATCGGTATAAATAATTCCCATTTAGTATCCCAAGAAACTTTAAGTGCCTTAATAAGATTAAAAGGTATTAAGGTAATTTTATCTTTTTTACCCTGATATAACGCCCACATAGAAATCATTATTATCAATAATAATCCAGGAAAAAGACCAGCAATAAATATATTTTTCACAGAAACACCAGCTGTAACTCCATAAATAATTGCTGGAAGGCTTGGAGGAAATAATAAGCCTAATGAACCAGATACTGTTATTAAACCTAAAGAAAAAGATCTACTATAACCTTCTTTAATGAGAAGTGGTAATAATAAGCCACCAAGTGCAAGTATGGTCACTCCCGAACCACCAGTCAAGGCTGTAAAAAACCCACATAAAAGTACAATTATTACAGGTGTTCCTCCTGGTATCCATCCAAATAATTCTCTAAAAACAGATACCAGCCTTTCAGATGCCTTACTTTCGGCTAATAAATATCCGGCTAAGGTAAAAAGTGGTATAGTAGGTAATGTTGGCGATACAACGATTCTATACGTTTCAGTAGGAATCGCTGAAATCGGGGTAAATTCTGACCAAAATAGCAAAACAGCCATACCACCTAATCCTACAAATATTGGCGCGCCAAAAATTAATGATACTAAAATAATTGAAGATCCAATCCATACAACCGGAACAGCAGTAAAAATAGCGTCAGTAATGGCACTTATGGATAGAAATACTGCAATAAAAATTAAAGAAACCCTATGAAAATTATTTTTATAGCTTTTAAAATAAACTTCAATCGCCATCAAACCAAAACCTATGGGCATAATTATCTGAGCCAACCATCTAGGAATATTTGGTGCTATATCTATAGGGTATTCAAATTCTATTTTTAATAATTCCCAACTACCCCAGGTCAATGCTACTAATACTAAAAATGTAGTTAATTTTGCCAACCATTTGCCAAAATGAAAATATTCTGCCTTATCAAAAAGTGGTTTTTTAGTTAAAGCTAATAATTTATTCTGTCGTGTAGCTAAAACTGCGCCGATAAAACCAATCCATAATGTAAAATGCTGAACAAGAACTGATGATGCAGGTATGCTATTTGTATTAAATAACCTTGCAAGTGTCTCAAGAACCGGAATAAAAGTCATCAATGAGAATATTATAATAGCAAATGAATCTTCACCCCATTTAATTCTATTAATGACATGAGTAAACTTTGGTTGTTTAACCATTGTAATATTTTATTTTTTTTTAATGAGGCTAATTACACGATCAAATAATTTTGAGGGGATAACATCTCCGCGAATAAAGGGTTCCATTTTCTCAATTTCATCCATCCATATTTTTTTTTCTTCTTCATTTGGAGTATGAACTTTTAATCCATATTCTTTCATGGCATTAATAGCTTGAACTTCAGCAACTTTATTCATTTTACTTTGTTGATCACCTATACGTTTAGTAATTTTTATTAATTCATTATGATATTGATTAGGAATCCTATTCCAAGTTTTTATATCAATAATAATCCCCGCCATTAGGATTCCCCATTTTAAATCTAACATATGATTAGTAATGCCAAATGATTGTTGGGATAGAGCATAAAGAGGCATCGTAGGCATAGCATTTACTAATCCTGTCTGTAAGCCAGATAATAAATCGGTAGATGCTAAAGGTACTGGAGTATATCCAGCCTTTTTATAAATTTCTGCCCATTTAAAATCTCCTGCCCATGTAAATATTTTTTTCTTTTTTAAATCTTGTGGAACTAATATCTTTGAATCAGAAAACCAATACACCCATCCAAGATCTCCGAAATGAAGAAGTTTAAAGCCATTTTTCTCTAGTCTTCCTTCCAATAATTCAGAAATATCATCTATAACTATCTGTATATCATTATTATTATCAAAAGCTAATGGTATGAAAAATGCGACAAACTCTGGAACAATTTCAGATAAACCTTCAGTTGTTACTGCACCTGAATGAATTTGACCAATTCGCATTTTCCTTATCATATCTCGTTCATCTCCAACTACTCCACCTGGGTATATACGTAATTTAACTTGTCCGTTTGTAGCATCTTTCCACTCCTGTCCCATTTCAATAAGCATCCCATGCCATTCACTGCCTTCTGGTGCAAGAGTAGCCATTTTAACTACAATATTTCTACAAAATGCTATTGATAGAAAAATAAAAGTAAAAATAACAAGTTTTTTCATTCTAAAAAGTAATCTGATTTCTTCGATAATAACCATTTTGCTCGTTCCTGTGCAATAATATTAGTTAATCTAAAATATCTATCTTCGTTAATATTCATATTTAGTACATATTTAAGTTTTTTTTCAAAAGATGCTTTCCTTTGAAACTTTTTATCAATTAATTCAGCATAAGAAACAAACACACCTGCATCCAAACTATCTGATTCAACAATAGCTTTATCAAAATAATATGTTACTGAGTCTATGTGGTTTTGACCAAATAGATCAGGCCTAGCTGATGTATAACTCATCATCGCTGAAAAAAGTGCTCCCTTACCCCATTTTGAATCTAAATCAATCGCTTTTTCTAATAAATGCCCTATTTTGTATAAATTTACAAGTTCATATGGTTTACCTCGACTAGCTCTTAAAGCACCTCCATAAGATGCCGCTAGCCAATATAAATCATATACATCATCTTTATTAAAATTAATATCAGCTTTGTTATCTAGCCATTTGTTAAAATTTGGATAACTATTATTTATAATAGATATACAAACATCTCTTGCTTCATTGAACTGTTTATATGCATCATTTGCTTTTTCCAGACCTAATTGATAATCTTGATCTAAAAGTCGATCACTTTGCTCTAATAAGACTCCATAACCATATTCAATCTTAGTTTTTATTAAAGTCCTTTTCTCTTCTATTGTTAATAACTCTTTGCTCTCAAGAGTTGAGATCTTTTTCACATAAAATTTCGAAACAAGACCTGGATATTCAACGATTAGTATTCTGGGTGTACAACTTGAAATAAATAAAAAGATTATTGATAATACAATAATTTTATTTAGAAAATATGGTCTATCAATTAATCTATATAGATTGGATATTGTTTGCAAAATTCCCTTACATCAGATTTTATTCTTATTAGAGTAGATTGGCTATTATAATTTACTAAAGCTTCATCAATCCATCTTACTATTTGGCGACTTTCTTCAGTGCCCATCAGTCGCGTTGTAATTGCTGGAGTACCAATACGTATTCCACTTGTAATAAAAGGGCTTTTATTATCAAATGGAACCATATTTTTGTTTACAGTTATTCCAGCTTGACCCAAAGTATTTTCAGCGAGTTTACCAGTAATATTTTTATTTGATAAATCAATCAATACTAAATGAGTATCTGTGCCACCAGAAACTAAATTATAATCTAGATTTAGTAATTCTTCTGCCATAGTTTTAGCGTTATCTACAATATTCTGAGCATATATACTAAATTCGGGTTTCAATGCTTCACCAAAAGCAACTGCTTTAGCAGCAATGATATGCATTAAAGGGCCACCCTGAATTCCAGGCATTACTGTTGAATCAATAAGCTCTGAGACCATTTTAATACGTCCAGATTTTGGAGCGATTTTACCCCATGTATTCTCAAAATCGGTTCCCATCATTATTATTCCACCTCTTGGCCCACGTAAAGTTTTATGAGTTGTGCTAGTAATAAAGTCACAATAAGGTATTGGTGATGGATGTACTTTTCCCGCAATAAGTCCACTAGGATGAGCTATATCAGCCATTAAGAATGCACCAATAGAATCAGCAATAGTTTTAAATTTTTCAAATTCAATGTATCGTGGGTATGCACTTCCTCCACAAATAATTAGTTTCGGCTTATGTTTTTTAGCCAACATGTTTAAACTGTCAAAATCAACTAAACCCGTATTTTTATCTACTTGATAAGAAATAAATTCATAGAGCTGGCCTGAAAAATTAACCTGACTCCCATGGGTTAAATGCCCGCCATGAGCTAAATCCAAGCCCATAACAGTATCACCAGGATTTAATATCGTCATAAAAACTGCCATATTTGCTTGAGATCCTGAGTGTGGTTGCACATTCACATAATTTGCATCAAATAATTTAGATAAACGATCCCTAGCAATATTTTCTGCTTCATCAACGAATTCACAGCCACCATAATACCTCTTTCCCGGATAACCTTCAGCATATTTATTTGTCATTACACCACCAGCCATTTCCAAAACAGATTTACTAGTAAAATTTTCAGATGCAATTAATTCTAAAGTATGTTCTTCTCTATCAATCTCTCTTTGAAGAATTGAATTTAATTCAGGATCATTTTTGCTTAAGTATGACAATATACTATTTCCAATTAGTTTCAGGTTCTAAATATTCTATAACCCATTCATAATCTTTTGTAACTGGTGATATTTTTCTTGTTCTTTTAATTTTATCATCAGCCATAAACCACTGTGCCTTTCCATAAAGCACATCTTTTGCATTTTCTTTCAACCAAACACTCTTAGAAAAACCATTAAATCCTTTATCTTCAGCCTTAACAAAATTAGTATAAGCTAATGTCGCTATAATACGATCATCGGTAGTAAATGGGTTCTGTCTAAAATTATCCCAACCATAATAATAAACTTTACCTTTCTGAGCATATCCTTCACCATTATTTGATTTTAAGCTCACAGCCTTATCTGCCCATCTTAAAGCTTTTCCATATTGATCATTATCTAAATATACATCTGATAAATCAATAGCAACTTTAATATCTCTAGGATCAATTTTAGATAAAGATTCGAAGATCTCAGCAGCTTTATCAAGGTTATCTATTTGTTTAAAAGCTTCTGCTAATCTTTTATATGCCAGTTTACTACTTGGGTCCTTTGAAATAACTAATTCTAAAATTGGTATTGCATCATCATAACGATCTACATTAACAAGCCTCTCGGCATAGTCTAATCCATAGCTCAAATTATCAGGATTATTATTGTATCTTTTGCGATAAACATCAATTGGGTCCTTCCCACTAAGCTCAAATGCCATTGCTAATTCACTTTGAGCTATTTCATTATTTGAGTCAATTTTTAAAATTTTTTCTAAAATAAAAATTTGATCATCAAACCTATTTTGATCTTTATATAAATTGGATAAATCATTCATTATAGATACATCACTTGGAGCCATATCAACTATCCGTTCATACTCTATGATTTCGCGATCAACTTTATTTTGTCTTTTATAGGAATATGCCAAGCGTTTTCTTAGTTCAATACTATTTGGAAGTTTTTGTAAACCATCTAGTAATACAAACTCTGAACTGTCAAATTTTCCTAAATTCTCATATGCAACTGCATAATATTGGTAAATTTCTTGTGGTGGAGCATATAATGGATTCCACTCATCACAATCCAAGGATGTAATCTCACTGTAGATTTTTACAGTTTGCTTCCAATCTCGATTATTATAATATTCAGCGGCGCTACTCATTAGCCTAGGACAACGTAACTGACGTAAAGAATCTAGTTTAGCTTTATCTAATGCGCTGTTCTGCGATGAACTTCCATCAGGTGGTACACACATTGTTAGTAATAATGCTATAAAAAATATTGTCAATATTTTGACTTTTTTCATGATTATTTTTGTCTCCTTTTTACAAACCATCGGTCAGCAAGACTGATACTAACTTGTAATTGTTTTATAAATTCATTATCATAATTATTAAAATGATTTCTATTGCCAAGATATAAATTTAGATCAATTTGATTACCTACATTTTTAAATTTAAATCCTAAACCAAGTCTACATCCAAATTCTCTAATATTATTTGCATTGTTAGATAAAGAATAATCTTTAAATATTGCACCTGTACGAAAAATAAACTTATCAAAAATTTGAGTAGATAAATCTTTAGGAAAGCGAGTAAAAGATAGATCAATATGATTAGAATTTAATATATAGTCATTTAAACCTGCTTCTATAATGCCAACCTTTCCAGCTTCATCTAAATAACCAAAATATTCAATACCTATAGATTTATTTTCTTTGATAATAGTCTGTAAACCAAATGAATAAGATAAAGGACTATGGATATCTTTTAACCTTATTTCAGGATTAGCATCTACACTATCAATTGATGGAAAATCAAAAGGATCATGATATCCATTTAAATTAACATCATCAAATATAAATCTATCAGTGATTAGAACATCTACAGGATTAATTGCTTTTGATAAACTGCTAAAAATAAAAATGTAATCAGAAATTTTATAATTAAAAAATAATTCACCTAATAAACCTGAATAACGATTTTGATAAGATTGGACTACTGAACTTGCATCAAAAAACATAGATTCACTTTTCCTAGATGAACCAAATAATAAATCTATTGCAAGTCCAAATCCTAGATTATTTTTAACAGCATAGGATGTTCCTAATCGCAATTTTAGCAAACCACCATATTGTTCAATTGATTTAACTGTCTTTATTGTACGATCAAATGCATCAACATAACTAGTATCATTATCTTGTATAGATAAACGTTGCTCAGTATAAGGTTCAATACATAATCCAAGCGCTGCTTTAGATTTTATTGGAATAATCCAAATTGCATTAGAAATGTTTGAATATCCATTAAACAAGGACTGCCCATCAATAGATGCGCTATAGCTAGAATAGCCTAATGATAATTGGGTGTACTTAAGGTTGTACCACGTAGATGGGTTTGATAAAGATATACCTTTTTGAAAATTTGGTATTAGCTTACTGCTCCCATTTGTAGTATTAAGAGATCCATTATTATCATTTAAATATCCTAACCCCAACCCATTCATATAACCTTGAGGGAAAGATATAGAAAAGATACAGAAAAAATAAACTATTCTAATTATTTGAAACATATAATATCTTGATTGATGCTGGGTTAATTACATTATTAAGATTAAATCGAATAGACTCAAATGGGTCATTAAGTGGACTTGCTAATACTTTAAATCCAAGATTATTCTCATTACCAACAGATATATTTTGTAAGTACCTTTTCAAAGAAATTTCTAAAATACCATTTTCTGTACTATTTGATACTAAATATGGATAGCCTACACCTTGATAAGGATCTTCTTCAAAGAAAAATGAGAATGTATCAACTTCTGAATTTAATGGATTAATAAAGACTGAAAAATCATCAATTATTGTAGTAGTATCTAAGTTGATAGTCAATACAGCTGACCTAAGTAATGCACGACTCGGAAGTGATAATGAATCATAGTTTATTGATAAAATTAATTGATGACCATGCCCACTACTTAAACCAATGTTACTTGAATCTTGAACTATGTCAGTGGGTTCCATGATTGTTAAATCTCCAGTTGCTAATAATTGTCCAGATACTGTATCAATTACAGTTGAATCATCATTTATTTGATTGTTTAAAAAATGAACGGTTTTTATTATTGGTCTATAAGATGGTAGCCCCTCTCTACTAAAAATTTTTGAAACTGATGCATTATTATTACCCGATACTAGAATGAATGTCCGCACAATATTAGAATCAGATGTATCTGTTAAAGCATCAAAATGATTGATAATATCCCATTTCAACTCTGAATACTGAAAATGATCTAATGAATCTATATTTGTGGTGTCTTCATTGATCTTAATATCAGGTTGACCAAGATTTATCCATTCGGACATCTGGAATTCTGTATAATCTAAATAAGTACTTTCGTATTCAGAGAATTGTGAATCTGGACTATAATATAAAGTTGGTTGCTCCACTAAACTATCTCGAGCATACAATATAAACAACAAACTATCAAAAATAATATTTGAATCTAAAAATCCTGACCAATTATAATTATTTGAAAAAGTAATAAAGCTATAGTTTGCATTAATATTATTTTTACTTCCTAAATACAAATAGTCAGATGTACCAAGATTTGGTGCTATCCAATATGGGCGAGCTGAAATATCATCAATTAATAGTGTATCAATTCTAAGATTTATATTCGATAAATCATTTTGAATTGGTTCTTCAGAACAATTCCAATTTAAAAATATGAATAGAGATATAAATAATAAATAGAAATTAAAATTAAAAAATTGCATAAATGCTAATATATAATATCAATCAGCTAGAAAGTTTATTTATAACTTTATCCATACTGTCCGCTATATCAAGGTAATTTGGATTTTCTTCATCTGACCAATTTATTACGGATATTTTATTATTATTTGCCTTAAATGCAGCTTTTTTAAGTAGTTTTTTTGAAATATGATTTTTTGGCTTATCAAATATAATAATCGCATCTGCTTGGAAAGCACCAACCTCGTAAACATTTAGAGTTTTTCCTTTTAATGATTTATCAATAGGAACATCAGCTAATTCAAGATCTGAACGTAATACAGTTGCATAATCATCAAATTCATGAATGACCATTATAGTTTGAATATTTTCATAGAATTCATTTAACCCATCAAATTGCTTTTTAAATATCCCTGGTGCCATTGCACTTTGCCATCCATTACAAATTAATATATCTGGTGTCCAAAATAAATGTGGTAGGGTGCTTAAAACTGCTTTAGAAAAATAACCATAACGCTCTCCATTATCAGACAAAATACGTCCATTTTTAGATTTATATACAAGATTAGTTAAAGGTTGAAACCAATTTTCATCTTCTAAAAAATATACTTGAACGCGTGTCTTTGGGATAAAAGCACTTTTTGCACTCGCAACCATTTGTTCACCATTAAACTCAAATGGAATTTCTCTTAATCTAATTACTTCTCTTAGAATATATTTTCTTTCACTTACATATCCATATTTAGGAATAATTGTTCTTATATCATGCCCCTTTTCTTGCAAAGCTAGTGGAACTTTTGCAGAAAAGTCGCCTAGGGATGTTACATTTGCAAACGGAGTAATCTCCGTTGTCAAATAATAAAGTTTTTTTGACATATATTTAACTTATAAATAGGATTAATTAATTGATAATTGTTTCAACGCATCCTTTGCTTTAGGATAATATTCACTACCGGGAAAGTAGTCTATGAGGCGCTGAAATTCTTCACGAGATTTTTCTATATTACCCATACTTTGATATGCTAAACCAATTTTTAATTGAGCATCATCATCTTTATCTGTACCTGCATAGGTAAATACTTTTTCAAATTCAACAATCGCTCTTTTAAAATTTTTCTGAGAATAATAGCATTCACCTAACCAGTACTGACTATTATCAGCAAGATCATTTGTGGCATCAGAACTAACTAAATCTTCAAAACCTTTAATTGCTTCAGAAAATTCTTGATTTTGAAAATGAGCTAAGCTTTTCATATAAGTTTGTTTAAATTGAGCAGAATTATATTTTGGCTCTGAAGATATTGGTTTACCAGATTTTAATAGAGCCATTTCATTATAACTATTTGTTAATGTAACTATCTTATTTTCTACTAGAACTAGTTTATTAAAAATTTCTAGTGCAGTACTGTCCATATATCTAGACTGATTTTCTAAAAGTACTATCTTATTACTAAGAGTATTAATTCTTTTCAAAATCACTAATGTTACAGAATCTTGTTGAGCTTTACTCTTTACTGCTTGTTTAAAAGCTGACATTAATTCTGGAAGTAGGATTTGATTATCCAATTCCAATGAGTCAACCTGTACACGAATTCGATCAATTTTAGCATTTAATCGTCTTAGCTCCCTATCTACATCCTTCTGACCAATCAAATGTGAAGACAAAGTACATAAAGTTATAAAAAGAAATATTATTTTAGTTTTGGAGTGGTTTCTCATTTTTCTATTCCGTTATTGTTCGGAAAAACAACACTTAATTTACCCTTACTAGTTAACCCATCAAATAAGTTTTCAATCTGAATAATTAACACTCAACTTTAAAATTAGACCAATCATTATATAACTGGTAATTAAAAATGATCCACCAGCAGATATAAACGGGAATGGAAGTCCTTTAACAGGCATTAACCCTACAGTCATTGCAGTATTAACAAATACATGAGACATTAAAATTGTTGCAAATCCTATTAATGCTAAACTAGAAAAACGATCCTTGGATAAATAAGAATATTTTATTATTTGCATAATTAAAAAACCGAATATTACCAGTACAAAAGAGATTGCAATAAAACCTAGTTCTTCTCCAATAACCGATAAAATAAAATCAGACTCTTGGACAGGCAAAAACTTTAGATGTGTCTGCGTTCCTTCACCCCAACCTTTACCAAATATCCCACCAGATCCGATAGCTGTTTTACTTTGAATAATTTGATAAGCAACACCTAAAGGATCCTTTTCTGGGTTAATAAAAGTTAGAATTCTATTCTGCTGATATAATGTTAATGAATTCCATAAAAATGGTGAAAGCAGCCCTAAAAATATATTTCCAAAAAATAAACTTAAAGCTATAAACTGTCTGGTATGTGCTATATAAATTGTTAATCCTAATATTAAAGCCCAAAATGTAAATGCAATATTATGAAATGCCGTCAGCATACTCATTAAGGGAGCCAATAATAAAAATAAATAAAATGGTCTTGCTCCAGACCAATATAACATAGTTAGAGCCGGGGTCATCATTATTATTGCTGTTCCTAAATCAGGTTGATTTATAACGACTGCTGTTGGAAATAAGACTAACATTAACGGTATAATAATTGCTGAGAACTGTTTCATCTCTATATTATGATCTGATAAATAACGCGCCAACGCAATAGTTGTAAATACTTTAGCAAACTCACTAGGTTGTAATGAAAATGGTAATCCTATATTTAGCCAACGATAAGTTCCTGCATGAGGATTACCTAGAAATGGAAGTAAAACAATCAATACTCCTATTGAGTAAAGAAAATATGAATATTTATGAATTGTATATCTCGGTATAAATAATATTAAAATTGCTAAAACAAATCCAGGACCTAAAAAAATTAATTGTTTAGTAAATGGGTTATGGAATAGCCCACTAGAGTTATGCTGAGAAATACTCTTAAGGACAATTAATCCGATAGCAGTCAAAAATAAAACTGACCAAATTATTTTTGTTGGTAACTCTTTAAGTTGAGATATAGATATGTTAATCATTAATAACTATTTAGATATTATTAAACATTTTTTTAAAAATTTTTCGTGCCATTGGTGCTGCTACTAACCCTCCGGACCCTGCATTCTCTAATAAGACTACAATCGAGTATTGCTCTTTATTATATTCTGCCCAACCTATAAACCAAGCATGAGTATCTCCATGAGGGTTTTCAGCAGTACCAGTTTTTCCAAAAATATTTAATCCATTTATGTATGGATCTGCATTCTTACCTGTCCCATTTTTATGATATATTACTTCATTCATATCATTAATAATTTTATCCCATAATTCATTTGTTAGATTTTTTTGAATATTTGGTATCTTATTATTTACCATAACAAGATGAGGCAACCCTGCTTTACCACGTGATGCAATTAAATTTATATAATTAAAAACTTGAATTGGAGTTACTAGAAGCTCGCCCTGACCGATACAAATATTTAACAATGCACCTTTACTCCAACCATAACGCCCATAACGATTATTCATAAAACTAACTGATGGTACGATACCTATTGCTTCACCTGAAATATCAATATTAGTTGCAATTCCAAATCCAAACGATTGGAAAGATTCTGAAAGATTATCAAATTCAATTAGATTAACATTCTTATAAAAATATACATCACACGAATTTAACATAGCCGCAGTAAGATCCATTTCACCATGTCCTTCATCCACCCAACAACCGAAAAGCCGATCACCGAATTGGTAATGACCTTCACATAAATGTGTTTTATTTGGATCAAATTCAGAATTTTCAAGCAATGTTATAGCTGTTATCATTTTCACAATAGAACCCGGCGGATATAAACCCTGGACTATGCGATTAATAAGAGGTTTGTCTGGATCATATAACACAGTTTTCCATTCTTCTTCAAGCATAAGCCCTGTGAAAAGATCAGGCTTAAAATCAGGGGCACTTATAGCTCCTAAAATTTCGCCAGTACGAGGTTTTCCAACTATAATTACACCCTTTTTATCTTCCATCAGACTTTCTAAATGATATTGAATATCCATATCAAGCGTGGTAACTATATTATTTCCTGGTTCTGGATTTTGCGGATCTAATTCATCTACATGCCCTACTTCTCTACCATATGCATCTACTTCATAAAAATATATACCTCTCATCCCTTTTAAAAATAATTCATATTGCTGTTCTAAACCATTCCAACCAATCATATCTCCTAATTCATAATTATTTTGATCCTTTATATTAGTAAGCATAGTATTATCAATTTCTTTTACATATCCTAAAATATGAGATGCATTAACTTTTGATGGAAAATATCGTTCAGGGAATTGCTCATAATATATACCTTCAAGATTAATTCTATTTTCTTCTAAACGAGATATTTGATTAAAGGTAAGATCTTTAGCAAGCCTTGTTGGGGTAAATTTTCCACGATAATATTTTTTATAATTTTCTAGTACTTTAACAGAGTCTAGACCTATAATACTGGAAATTATTTGAAATTTTTGTTTTTTATTCTCTAATTCTCCTGGTATTGCTGTCAATACATATGTGGGTGAATTGTCTACAAGAATTTTACCATTACGATCTAAAATCAATCCACGAGGAGCGGTAGTTGTAACTTTTCTAATCCTATTAGTTTCAGCTTTTTTTGAATAACGAGCGTATCCAATAATTTGGATTTGGAAAAATCTAATTATTAATATTATTAATAGAGTCCATGTGATAATTACAGCAAATAGATACTGACGATAAGAAACAATATTTTCAGCTTTAAGCATTAATCTAATCTATGTAATGGAATAATAAATTGAAGGATAAAAGCAAAGCATAATGTATAGATTGATGTTCCAATCCATTTAAACCAAAATACACTCTTGTTTACCATCATTAAATCTTGATACTGAACAACAGAAAAAATAAAAAACTGTAATAATAAAATTGTAACCCAAGATAATGAAAAATAAAATATATTTAACTTTGTAAATGCTCCTTTTAAATAGCCACCTAAATAACCAGTAACAGAATATAATAGTGGAGATAATCCAAAAAACATTGCTGTGCCAGATAAATCAATTAATAAACCAATAAAAAATCCTGAAATAGTTCCCAAAAATTTTCCATTCATAATTGACCAATATAAAACCAAAATAACTAAAAAATCTGGTCTAATTGTATTTAATAGTAGTAAGTCCGCTACAAATAATTGCAAAACCCAAATAATTAGACCTTGAATTAAAAAATTATTTAATTTCATTTTCATCTCCAATAAGAACAAATACATATTGGAATGTACTTATGTCATTTGGTAGTGTAACATTCACCATCTTTTGAAAACTACCTCTCTCATCATAAACTCCTGCAACCTTACCAACTGGTAGACCTGCTGGATATATCTCACTAAACCCAGATGTGACAACTTTATCACCAATATTGATATCAACATTTTTTTGAACTTCACGAACTTGCGCTTCTCCATCACCATACCACCTTAAAATTCCTGTAGCACCACTTGGTAATATCCTAACACTTAAACGATAATTAATATCTGATATAAGCTGAACAATCGACGCTCCATCTCCTGTTTCAATAGTTTTACCGATTACACCTTTAGGAGTTAAAACAGGTTGATTTGGTAAAACATCATCTTCTCTTCCAATATCAATAACAATAGATAAGAGATTAGGTTGTATACCTTTATTAACGACATGAGCAGGTTTTAAGAACAATTTAGTTTTTTGTTTAAAACTTAACATCTCCTGAAGTTGATCATTTTCTCTTTGAAGACTTAACATGGATTCTACTTGCAAAGAAAGAGCAAGATTTTTTTCCATTAATAATTGGTTTTCTTCTTTAAGATAAGTCAATGATTTAATCCAAGTCATTGGCGAAGATATGAATGCGACTATTTCTATTGTTTTACTACGCAAAATAGCCATTCTTGGATTAGAATTATTTAAAAGAAGAGATAGTGATATTATTAGGGCGAGTACAAAGGAAATATGATCCTTATTTTTAATAATAACAAAATAAAGGTTGCGCATTCAGCCCTACAGTAAGACAGCCTCGTATTTCTTAAGATTTTCTAAGACCATTCCTGTTCCTTTTACTACGGATAATAATGGGTCTTCTGAAACATTTACAGGGACTTTAGTTCTTTCTCTTATAATTTGATCGATACCTTTTAATAGACTACCACCGCCTGCAAGAATTATTCCTCTTTCAAGGATATCCGCAGCAAGCTCAGGAGGAGTTTGTTCTAGGCATCGTTTAACAGCTTCAACTATTTGATTTACAGGATCTTTAAGCGCTTGTCTAACTTCATCTGAAGAGACTTCAATTGTTTTTGGAATACCTGAGACTAAATCTCTGCCTTTAACCGCAATATCAGATGAATCCATTTTCATTGCTGACCCTACTGATTTTTTTATCGTTTCACTCATGCCTAAACCTATCTCAAGTTTATGTTCGTTACGAAACCATTGTAGAACAGCTTCGTCCATTTCATCTCCTGCAATTCTAATAGTTTCTTTAGTAACTACCCCATTAAGAGATATAACTGCTATTTCTGTTGTCCCACCACCTATATCAACAATAATATTTCCAACAGGTTGACTAATATCTAAGCCAATACCAATTGCTGCAGCGACCGGCTCTTCTATTAAATAAACTTCGCGGGCATTTGCCCTTTCACCAGAGTCTTTTACAGCTCGACGCTCAACTTCTGTAACTCCGGAAGGCACACATATAACCATCCGAGGCCTAGCTAATCTATTAAGATTAATTTTTCGAATAAATCCCTGCAGCATTCCATCAGTCATTTTAAAATCCGCAATAACTCCATCTTGAAGAGGACGAATCGTTTCTAGTTCCCTATGTGTTCTGCCAAGCATTGCCTTAGCATCATCGCCCACAGCTACTATTGAATCATCATGTACATTGCGCGTCACAATAGATGGCTCATTAACCACTATACCGCGACCTTTTAACCATATTAGAGTATTAGCAGTCCCTAAATCAATAGCGACATCGCCAGATATCCAATTAATTAAGTTAGGGAAATTATTTTTTTTCATTACTTATTTATATCAAGATTAGCTATGGCTGAATTTAAGACTAAAATTGCTTGTAAATATAGATAAGAGCACTTGGTTCTTTTTTAATTATTTATATATGGATTTGAGCCACTTTGAGATGGACATTCTTCCCAATAATAACACCAATTGCATAGTATTGATGTTTTTGGTTTAAATGACCCTCCATTTTTTAATTTACTACGTATCTCATCAATAGATGACTTTGTTTTCTTAATTACTTTTGTTATATCCATTTGGCTTCTTCTTGATTCTACGCGTATTCCATGTTGTATAAAATGCCAAACAAGTTTTACTGATTTTATATTTTCCACTTCATTCATTAGGCCTATTTGATAAAGAGCTAATTGATGATCTTTATCAGCATCAGCTTGGGACATTGCTCTTTTACCTGTTTTATAATCATGAATTTCCCAATTACCATTACCATCATGATCAAGTCTATCTACTATACCTTTAATTTGATATTGACTTGTATCATCAAGAAAAAACTTCATCTCATATTCATTTGATACAACATTATCATTGAATGGATAATTCAAGCGATAAAACCTAGCAATACATTCTTCACCTAAATAAAAATATTCACGAGCTGTCTTATTTTTATATACAATGGCAATTCGATTATGCCATTTTTCCTTCCATAATGATCTATGAACTTTTAATATTTCATCTACCAAAGGGAGAACACCATTTTTTACCTGATTATATAAAAATTCAATTGATTCATGAACTCTTTTACCCAAAAATGCTTCTATACCTTCATCTTTTTTAAAAATTTGGTCGATATAACGATATTTAAATTGTGCTGGACATTTTTTAAATGTTTGAATACCGCTATGAGAAAACCGTTTTAATATCATAGCCCTGCTCCTAAAAATGGAGTCTCAAGTCTAAAATCACCGAAACCATTTTGATCTTTAAAAATAAATTGCTGATTTAATCTATAATAACTCCAAACCTGATATAATGAAGATGTTGAAATTGATGGATTTGTTCTTTGAATTTCATCAGGTGGACCAAATAAGATATAAATCATCCCTCTATCAGTTTCCCAACCTGGTTGCCAAGCATCAAAGTGTTCATTAGAGTAATAAACTCGTTCATAATATTCTTCCATTAATTCATTATATTCTGTATCTGGAGTTGGATCACGATTTTTCCAAAATTCATAGAACATACTTTCTCTTTCATTTTTTGAAATCCCTTTTAATTGATTTCGCTCTTTGTTGGTCAGTGCATATTTCATTTGACGTAAAGCTAAATCAATATTGCTGATAAAACTAGATACACCAGGTTTATAAATGGTGAACGATATTTTTTTATCTATAGTTTTACGATTTTGATATAATAGAACGGTGAATTCATTTTTTAATGAATTTAATAAATAACCAGGAATTGATATCATATGATTGAAATAACCTTTATTACCAGATCTATCAATAGAATATATTAGCGAATCATTCACATTTGAATTCGAAAATTCTACAGAAATTTCAAAATCATCATTTTTAACAAAACCAGATATAAATATTGAAATACTATCTCCAAATTCACGTACTTGTGATCCTTTTGTTGGTATCTTTCCAGCTTGGAAACCCCAGTCACCAGGTAGATCTAACATAAATATTGGCTCTAAGATAGATGGCCTTTTCTTATAATCACTTAATTCTAAGACAGTTTCACGTATTCCTTTTTTCCGTGTATCTTCATCATGTAATTCGGCAATTACTTTTATTTTATCACCAATTGGTAAAGTCTTTTTAAAAAAATGTTTACGATTTTTATTTCTTAACTTGGTTTCAGTATAATTGCTAACTCTAATAGTATCATTCCATACACTATAGCCTAAGTCCATACCATCTTCATCTTTAAGACTAATTGAAGCGCGGTAACTAGCTAAAAACCCATCACCATTTTTTATAAACTGTAGAGTGGAAAATGGAATCTCAATAAATGTTACAGTTTCAATAGAATCCGTCGATACAGCATAAGCAAAAGGTACCAACATAAATTTTTCAATATTTGACTTAGATTCTTTTGATCTATTAAAACTTTGTCCATCTAGATTATTAAAAAGAATGATAAAAAGTAAAAGAAATTTCAATTTGGTTTCTATCATAGATCTCTCTTCCATTTAAATTTGATAAGTCCATTCGATGTGCCGAGCCAAGCAATATTATTATCTAAAACAATATCATTAACGTGCCCTATAAAAGAGAAAAAATATTCTCGAACAAATCCTGTTTTTAAATTTATTCTTAATAACCCTTTTTTTGTACCGAGAAATATTTGATTTTTTTGAATTTTCATTGAATAAATTATCTCATCATGATAAAATGCAGCTGGGAATACTAAATCCCACTTTCTTTCAAACTTATCAAATTTAGCAACACCCATACTTCCCGCAACATAGATAACTCCATCATAATTGTTGATTGCAGTTATATATGTTAAAGGTTCTGGAAAAAACTTCTGACCTATTTTTTCAGCGTTCTTTAATTGAGGATGGCGAACATTAAAAATATGAAGCCCAGATCTAGATCCTATCCAGAGATTATCTTCAATAAGATCTAGGTCATAAACTGGAATACGATCATAAATCGATTCAATACCAACATTCGATTTACGCTGAGTTTTTCTATCAATTCTAGATATTCCTTTAGAAGAAGCAAACCAAATAAAACTACTATCTGAAACGACATCCCAAATCTTTCCATTTGGAAGGCCAATTTCATCTCCATAAGTCCTCCAATAATTTTTATCAGTGTTTTGAAATAATGCCATCCCTTCTCCAGAAGCCCATAATTCAGACTGAAAGATATCAATTCCATAAATTGGAATTGAACTCATATTAATTGTACCATCAAACTCAAATAATCTTACTTCTCCTGTAGAAATATTGAACCATGAAATACCTTTTGAAGATTCATGATCACTGCTACCAATCCACAATTTATCTTTATCAAGAAATAGAGATGAAACATCTATGTTCTCCAATCCAGTTTTTATTGGATAAAAAATTTCTATTGAATTTGAACCATGAAAGAAACTCCCATCAGCAGTACCTAAAAATACATTCTGATGACCATCAATCCACCCTGTTGTAATATTTACATATCTTCCTAATGGGTCAATTAATTGATTATCATTCATAATCCAATTATCCATAAAAGTAAATTTGTTAATTATTGTTTTAATTAATTGATCTTCAAAATAATTACCACTACTCCATTCAATGTTTTGCTCATCAGGTATTGGGTAAATTCCTACTAAAGTCCCTGAAGATTGACTCAACTTAGCATAAGAAGATTGGGCTTTTATCCATAAATAATTTTTTGATGAACCAATCTGTTTAATTTTATCAAATTTCGATAGACCAATTTCTTCTAATTTCATTGCAAACCAATCACCTTCTCGAGAGTATGAGTATTGAATATGAGAAGGAGATGCAGCCCAAATAATTCCTGTATTTTTATTAAAATGAACTGCCAAAATATTATTATCCATCAATCCTTGAGCAGTAGTTATTGGATCATCAAACTCAAGTGAAAATTGATTAAATCTCTTAATACCTCCCTTTTCAGTACCAATGTATGCGTATGTATATCCGTCTGTTATTGAATTAATTTTTCCAGGGCCTTTATACAATACCCAATCAAATGCTTGAAATCTAGAATCTGGTTGGGAAAATAATATCGTTATTAAAAAAAATAATATTCTGATTGCCCAGAAATAAAATACCATAGTAATCTTAAATTTATTTGGTATGATGATTTATAATTTCAGTTATTATGCTTTCTGTAATAGGGACGACACCAATCTCTTCGCACACTCTTCCTGCAGCAATATTAGATATATATGCGGATTCATATGGATCTGCACCACATATATCATTTAATGCAAAAGCACTAATAACAGTATCTCCAGCTCCAGAAACATCATGAACTGATCTAGCTTTTGTCTTTATATGATTATGGCGATCTTCTTGAAATAGATACATCCCTTTTTCACTCATTGTAACCATTAATATATCTAAATTAAGTTTTTTTCTAAACGCTATTCCAGCAGAAATAATATCATCATTGGTACTTATTTCTTTTTTAAACTCAAATTGGTTCGGTTTAAAAAATCTTGCTCCTTCATATAATGAAAAGTATTTATTCTTTGGATCAACATATACGGGTATAGATTTTGACAATGATTGCTCCATAACAAATTCAATTAATTCTTCACTAAGAACACCTTTATCATAATCCTGAAGTATAATACCATTAACTTCATTTATATATAATCCAATGTTTTTCTTTAGAGTTCTAATTAAACTAGGTATTGAATTACATTTAGATTCTCTATCTAACCTTGCAATATGTTGACCTTGACCTATGATTCTGGTTTTAACAGTAGTGTGAAGTGATTTTTCTTCAATAAAATTATAATTTATTCTATCAGAATCTTTATTTATAATTGATTTCAAGCGCTCTCCAGCACTATCTTTGCCAATTAAACCAATCAATGATACTTTGCCACCTAAACCTTCAATATTTCTTGCTACATTGGCAGCACCTCCTAAATTAAAATTAATTTTTTTTTCACGAATAATAGGTACTGGAGCTTCTGGAGATACTCTATCGATTTCTCCAAATATATATTTATCAAGCATAACATCGCCGATAACAAGGATATGTTTATTTGCATAATCTTTTATTCTTTTTGATAAATCTATTTTCATATTAAGGATCTTTAATCAATAATCTCAAAGCAAAGGTTATAAATATTTGATAATGTTTAAAATAATTATTTAAAATTAATTTCTTCTACGTCTACGTGACCTTCTATTCGGATTGTTATTATTTTGTGATTTCTTCTTTTGTTGATTTTTTTTATTAAACTGATTTTTCCTTGAACTACCAGACCTAATTTTTGAGATATGTCCATTATCTAGATATATCAATACCGATGCAAATTTATTTAAATAAATATCCGTTGGAGATGATAAAATCAGTGTAGTACCAAGTGTTCGATTCATTTTTATGATTTGATTACGAAAATCCTGTTCCATATTAGTATTAAAATAAATTCCATAATCATCAATAAGTAATACTCTTGGGTCTGATTCACATGATAAAACCATACCCAACCAATGACTTTCTCCTTGTGATATTTTATTTAATTTCTGACTCCAGATATTTTCAAAACTCCCTGATCTAAAATATCTATTCTGGATAACATTTTTTTTATTTCCAAATACATGACCAATATAATTTGATACAGTTTGGTTAAGGGATCTTAACTCTGGATTATTTAAATAAAAAACATCTTTATGTGGGATGATTTTACCGCGCCAGTTGGTTTTGTACGCACAATCATCATATAGTACCTTACCAGATGTTTGCTTATCATATCCAGCTAATATATTCAGTAATGATGTTTTTCCGCTACCGACCGTTCCTACTATACCATATATAGTTCCTGGATGTATTTCCAGTTTACCAACTTTTAAGGCAGAATATCGATTATAAGACTTTTCGAGGTTCTCAACCTGAAAAATCGTTCTTTTTTTATTTCTCATAATTTTCCTTGAAGTATGTGCTCTTAAGGAAAAGAGAAAAAGCGATTAATTATTTTCTTGTTCTAACCAACGTTCAGCATCAATGGCAGCCATACATCCCGTACCTGCAGCAGTTACAGCCTGTCTATATATGTGGTCTTGAACATCACCACAGGCAAATACACCTTCTAATTCAGTTTTTGTACTATCAGGTTCAGTAACAATATAACCAGATTCATCTAAGTTTAATTTATTTTTGAATAATTCTGTATTAGGTGTATGACCAATAGCCATAAAGATTCCGTCGCACTTTAATTCACTTGCTTCACCAGATAATGTATCTTTCAATAATACTGCAGTAACACCTGTATCTTTAGATCCAATAATTTGTTCGACTTCTGAATTCCATTTTACAGATATTTTTGAATTTTTATGAACTCGATCAATCATAATTTTAGATGCTCTAAACTCATCTCTTCGATGTACAATAATCACTTCTGAAGCAAATTTTGTTAGAAAGTTAGCTTCTTCCATTGCTGAATCCCCGCCACCAACCACAAGTACTTTTTTATCTTTAAAAAAGAATCCATCGCATGTTGCGCAGGCAGATACACCATGTCCCATAAGTTCAGA